>NPID01000087.1_pt3 | contig 71301 bp, 54 predicted proteins | sample 8637491 | NCBI WGS metagenome assembly NPID01 (sample SAMN07420843, study PRJNA396082) | bioreactor metagenome | isolation source: sample BA6 brine-fed electro-methanogenic bioreactor BA | place: Japan: Kochi | collected 2016-06-14 | reverse complement strand
TGTCACCCTGAGCGAAGACGAAGGGCTATTAGCGTTTTTCGCAACAGTGTGCCGATCATCACCCTAATTTTAACTTAGCGAATCAGAGAGAATTACATCTATGCCCCCGGGTCATCACCTGCCATAGGCCACGAACCACTTAGCACTGATCATTAAAAATGAGAATCTCATCATTCCATATCCCATCCTATCGCAACGAACTTGCTAAACATCTATATTTATTATACCTTTATAAACTGGAGAATGGTGTTTTGCGAATAATGAATATCGAATAATGAACATGGAACAAGGAAGAAGATTGAGAACTGCTATTTTTCTATGGTTTTTGCTGTCAGGAGCCTCCTTCTCACATGCTCAGGAATACATTCCCTTTCCAACTTCGGATGCATATTGGAATGAATACAAATTTTACCAAGGTTGGTGTGATGCCCCTGATTATTGTAAGGTAACCTACTTTATCGAAGGAGATACAATCATCGATTCATTGCTTTACAAAAAGATATACGGCACAACTCCTAACGGGACAGGATACTATGGTGCAATGAGGGAAAGCAGTAAGAAGGTTTATTTCAGACGAAGTGGATGCCCAAACGAAATTCTTCTATATGATTTTAGTTTTGAAGTCGGTGATTCAATTAGTTATCCGATAGAATTATGTGATACATCATGGGTTTACTACCATAAGGTGACTTCGATTGATTCCGTATTACTTCAGGATATGACTTATCGCAGGAGGATTAATTTCTACGGAACGTATTCGTGGATTGAAGGGACGGGAACAACATCAGGGTTATTTTATCCCTATTATTGGGGAATTGCATGTATATGCAGTACTCATTTAGTGTGTTTTTATCACAATGGCAATCTTGTTTACTTAGATGAATCAACCATGCCATGTTTTAATTTAGCTGTCTCCCAACCTGAATTTAGTGGCAACAATCAAGATTTTGACATATACCCCAACCCCTTCTCTACTACCACCACTATCGAATACGAACTTACAGAACCCTCCCATGTACAACTGTCCATCTACAATGCGATCGGAGAGGTGGTATACAATACTGAGGATCGCCTGATGTCTGTGGGGAAGTATAGCTTCACATGGAGTGCTGAAAGACTTCCTGAGGGACTATATTACGCTGTGCTGAGGAGTGAGGAAGGGGTAGGTGTAGTGAAGATGGTGAAGCAATGATGTCCATGAAACCCACATCGATCGCATACCTAATCAAAATTGGTAAAAAGAAACACATTGAAAGCCTACGGAGCGATGGCTTGATATACATGAATACCATAAAGCATTTCAAAGAGGTGGAGGGAAATGAGGAAAGGAGAGATGAGCATGAGGGTGTCGATCGTATTGAGCAGGTCGCATGGCTTAAGATACAAGGCAAGGAAGGTAAAGAAATTGAACTGAGGAAGGAGTCAGATCATATGAAGTTAACCTCTGCCCAACTGAGGATATTCAACCCTGAGTTAAAGGGCAACCTCTACTCTATGATTGCAATAACTCCTGCCTTAGCCATCACAACAGATCGCTTCGATGAACGTAATACTCGATTTGGTGATCATTTCCTATTGATTGTTGAACCTCAAACCTTTTATGATCGGTTAGCTGCAGCCATCAATGATAAGGGATTAAGACACAGGATAGGCTTGGTGCAGTATTATGACGAAAAGACTTATAATGGCAACCTGAGTCCTTTCCATAAGCCAAACAGATATGAGCATCAAAACGAATTCAGAGTATTTGTTGAGCATGACATAGGTGAACCATTGTCACTTGAAATCGGTAGCATTGCAGATATCTCCTTAGCATACCCCATTGAGGAGTTCAAAGGATTACGCTTCTTACCCAAGCGAAAAGAGGGGTAGGTTGATCAACCTGATGCAGATCAACGCCCTCATTTACGCGGTAATATCGAGGGTTGTAGCTGAATAGGAAAACGCTTTCTGCGAACCCCACCCCCTTCCCAATAAAACACTTATTAAATAAGGCGTTAAATCGACAGTTTGTATAGCAAATTGTATGCAAATAAAAAAGCAGTCACATTTTATATGCAATGTAACTGCCTGATTACCTTTGTGGAGCATATCGGAGTCGAACCGATGACCTCTTGACTGCCAGTCAAACGCTCTAGCCAACTGAGCTAATGCCCCAGGGGGCTGCAAATATACAACTTATTTGTAAATTGCAAATCCTATTGACCATTTCCGCTGAACAGAAAACGATGCGGATTGGCCGAGGCCAAAGCCACTTTCTCCTCCTCGCTGAACAAAGGCGCCCGCTCCCAGATCTTAATGTATTCCCGGTACGAATCGGTGTGGAAAAGATGAACCATGAAATCAGTGCCAAACAAGAGATTCCTGCAAAGCTTGTCCCAGTTTTCCCGGTATTCATTCTCATTGGCGGAATGCGACCATACCGCATCCTTCATGGCCGCCCCCAACTCGGCGTATTTCTTCCGGCTGGCCCCCAGGTCGGAGATGTCGGCAAATACATTCGGGAACTCGTCGTTCAGGATAATGTCGATAATAGTCCGGTTCCAGTCGCCCCAGCCGTTTTTGGTCGATCGTAACTGTACCCCGAAATGCCCGAAATTCAGCCGGAGTTTCTTGTAATAATGCAATACCCCCTGCCAGTATTCGGGATTGGCACGCTTGCGGCTCCAGCGCTCTTCCATGATCACAAAGCCGCCGTCGCTGCAATGCGTGGTGATCGGGATGTTCTTCTTCTCACAGAAGAAATACAGGTAATGGGTATTGATCCAGTTGATCCGGGTTTCCTGCCGCAAACGTTCCAGTTCCACCTCATTGCGTGCCCTCGCCCGCTCTTCTTCCGTAGGTTCTTCCAGCGGGAAGGGGTCAAAGCCCAGTGGCGGATAAACCTTGATGCCGCTGAAAAAATGTCCCCGGATATCCCGCCACGACCTGGCCTTGCCTTCAATAAAATACTCTTTGAATGCCTTGCTGAAGATTTCCGCACTGCCGCTGTAATCCCCGAAATACTTGTCCAGCATCTTCGGGAAAGTATTGGAAACCGGATAGCCGTCAGCCTTGAACTCCAGGGCATGAAATTCGGCCAGCGCCTTCTCCACCTCCTTCTTCACTTCCTCTTCGGGAATGGCTGATAGCAGGCTTTTCTGCTCCGCATCCGTCATTTGTTTCACAAAAACGAGCACATCGATCACCTCCAGGAACACCACCTTTTCATCCAACTCCCCGGGTACGGTCACCATGGTGCCGGTATATACCGCACCGCCCTGGCTGTAAGTCCCGGGATTCACTCCCATGAAAGGAAACACCTCCATCAGCCCCAGGTGGGTTTCCGGAATACAATAGCCCTTAATGCCGTTCACCAGGTCAACAAGCTGCTCGATGATCAGCTTGCGCGGTGGCATATTGTAATGCACCTTGGTTTTGTCGAGCATGTCAAAACCCTTGCTGTTGAAGTTCATCATCAGGGGGGTGAGGACGACCTTGTCCACCTCCTGCCCGTTAATGCTCAGCTTTTTGCCATGCCTGTTCCAGAGCTCCCTGATCTTTCCGTAAAAGACTTCCCGCCCCGGGTCGCCGGCATTGAAAATATAATCGCGGATATCCTCGTGCAGCATCACGTAATCCAGTTCGAGGTAGCGGAGCTGATGGGCCAGGTCGTTCTCGAAGATCGACAGCACATTAATGCTCCGCGGAATGCCCCGCGACAGCTTCTTGGGGAGGAAAAGCTTTTTGAACAGTATTTTCAGCAGTTTCCATAACAGGAAGAGCAATACCGGGATGAACAGGAAACCGCACACATACATCACCCAGGAAAGGATATCGTCCCAGGCACCGCTCTTCGCGATCTCGAATTCAAGCAGTCCGGGTACGATGCAAAACCAGAGGAATGCCCAGGCCAGCAAAACGATCACCCCCAGGCTTACCTTCCATATCCTGTTGATCATCAGCCTTTTCGATTCCTCCGGCGTATGCCCTTTCTTGAAGAGGTAATGCCGGAGTATCTTAAAATACTTGCCGTCGAGCAGATCGTTGAACTGCAGGGCATTGTTCAGAAAATAGCGGTTGATAAAGGCCATGAGACCGGCATGGCTCAGGTTGAACACATGCATGTGGATATCGTAAAATCGGTTTCCGGCTGTATTGTTTTTGTTTGTTTTTTCGGTCATTATATAAAAGTATTAAGTATCAGGTACAAGGTACTATGTATTCAGCAATAAGATGGTTTTGTGGTGGGAGCAGTGATGATGTAGTCGGGCGGAAGTATGGTCTGAAAGCACATTCAGCAGTATAAAGATAGTCATTTCCGGAAGCGAAATCAAGCCGCCGCTATGAAGCTCGCCATCATTCACTATCTTCGTAGGGCCTTGAAAACAAAGCACTATACCATTGCCATCTTTATTCCGGAGCTGGCCTGCCCCTTTCGCTGTATTTACTGCGATCAGCAGAAGATCACGGGTCGGCAGGATTATCCCGCCCCCGCGGAGGTGCGGGAGATCATCGAAAGCCACCTTTCTTCTTTTCCCAAACGAAAAAAAGAGATTGAGATCGGCTTTTTCGGCGGGAATTTTAACGGCATCCCGGGGCCCGAGCAGGAAGCTTACCTCGCGATCGCCAGGGAGTACGCGGAGAGCGGTCAGGTACAGGGCATCCGCCTTTCCACCCGGCCGGATTACATCAACAGCGAAATAATCAGCCGACTGAAAAAGTACGGAGTTACCACCGTGGAACTGGGGGCCCAGTCGATGGTGGACGAAGTGCTGCTGAAAAGCCGGCGCGGGCATATTGCGGCCGATACGGAAAAGGCCTCCGCCATGATCCGCTCGGCCGGCATGCGGCTGGGACTGCAAATGATGATCGGGCTGCCCGGCGACAAGCCTGAACACGACAGAACAACAGCAGAGGCTTTTGTCAGGCTGGGGGCACAGGATGCCCGCATTTATCCCACCTTGGTGATCCGCGGAACGGCCCTGGAACAGCTCCACCAAAAAGGAGAATACAGGGTTCTGGCAATGGAGGAAGCCGTCGGGCGCTCAGCCGAAGTCCTTCGCATACTGGAAGGGGGAGGGGTGAAGGTGATCCGCGTGGGACTGCACCCCAGCGAAGGCCTGCTCAGCGGTCATGATCTTGTGGCCGGACCCTTTCATGAAGCCTTCAGGGAACTGGTGATGACGGAAATCTGGGCGGGGGAATTCTCGGAACTGCTGCAGCAAGGACCAGGAAAAAAACTGGAAATACATGTGGCTCCCGGCCAGTTTAATTTCGCCATCGGCTACGCCGCAAAGAACAAAAAAGCCCTCTTGAAGGTTTATGATACCGTAGTGTTTTATAAGGATGACCACTTAAAAGGAAGGGAATTTCATGCTTATCGTCCTTGATCATAAGATGCCGCCGGAGGCGAAACACAAACTCCGGGAATATGGAGAACTGCTGGAATTGCAAACTTCCGGCATTACCTATGAGGCCATCTCGGGGCATCCCGATGTGTTCTTTCACCAGATGGAGGAACACCTGGTCCTTGCTCCCAATTTGCCGGAAAAATATAAAGCAGCGCTCCGTGAACGCAACATCCCCTTTACCGAAGGTGAACAGGACGTAGGCGAAAAGTACCCGGCCTCTTCGGCCTACAATGCGGTGAGCATCGGAAAGCTGCTTATCCACAATTTCCGGAATACCGATTCGATGATCACACGACTGGCCGATGATGCCGACCTCATCCATGTTGACCAGGGATACACCCGCTGCAACCTGCTGGCCCTCGACGAACAGCATTTCATAACTTCCGATGAAAAAATTGCAAGGGTATTAAAACGCTTCGAAAAAGATTGCCTGTATGTACCCCCGCAGGACATCCTCCTGCCAGGATTCAAGCATGGTTTTTTCGGGGGCTGCTGCGGTCTTTGGGAAGACAAACTTTTTCTTACGGGATCGCTCCGCGAATACCCCGAAGGGGATAAGCTTACTGCTTACCTGGAAGATCAGGGAGTGGAGATCCTGGAACTATACCCGGGACCCCTCTTCGATGTGGGCAGCATCTTATTTATTCCCTGATGTTTACCATTAAAAAGATTACCGCTATTTTTGCAGGCACCCGGGTCAAAAAAACTGAGTCTTAGTGTTAACAAAGATCAAAAAAGCAGAACAATGAAAAAGATATTCATCATCATCCTGATGTTCACCATGGCCCTGGCGGGATATTCCCAGGAAAAGGTGAAGAAAGAAAAGAAACGCAAAGATCTACCCACTCCCTACCTGGAGTTCTGGGGCGGTATGGGACTGAGTTCGGTATCGGGCGATCTTTCGGGATCCGAAGGCCGGCTTACGGGGCTCTTCGGGGCCGGCTTCACCCTGCCGATCTCGAAAAAGAACAATATCCACGCGGAAATTGCCTACACCTTCCAGGGCTTTAATTACGATGCCCTTATCCACGTGGAGGACGATGGCGACACCCTTAGTCTGCGCACCCGTGAACAACGCTTCAATTACTTTAAGATCAACGTAATGGATCGTTATTTCATTGATAAAAAGCGGACTTTTTACGTGAACGGGGGGTTCTATGCCGCCTATCTTTCCCAGGCACGGTACATGGGGACCTATTATGTGACCAATCCCAATACGGGCAATGAAGAGATCGAAGACTTCGATATCGAGAACAGGGATACTTACCAGCGGGCCGATTTCGGGCTCACCGGCGGGATCGGGGTCAGGCTGGGCAATAAAAAAGCCAGCAATTTTACCATCGAAGCCAGGGCTTCCTATGGCCTGATGAATGTGCTCAAGGAACCCATCCTGGGCCGCGACTATACCATCAGCAATTTTTACGGCGTGCTGAAGCTGGGAGTCGATATCCCGATGAAAAACTAATGTTGATAAGTTTATACAAGCATATCAGTTAAATTGTGATTCCTTGATTAATTTTAATCCTGCAAATGGAATCACGACATTTTCTGCTGCTGATAATTTTCAGCCTTGCCTTTTTTTGTGCTGATGCACAGGATATTATCCAGAAACGTTCGGGTGAAGAGATACAGGCTGTGGTGGTAGATATCACTCCCGGGGTGGTGAAGTACCGTAAGTTTGAAAAGCAGGACGGTCCCATTTATTCCATTGCCCGGGGTGAAGTTGAACAAATCCGGTACGAGAGCGGCAAGATCATCTTTTTCGAAGAAGAAGTTCCGGCCGAAGATTCGCCTGCCGGGAAGGATATTCCCGTCCACCAGAAGCCCTCACCCACCATAGGATGGCATATCGGCCTGGGAGCCAGCGATCTTTACGGCGATATCATGGGCCACAACATACAGTTCGCTTCGGCCCTGGGAGCGGCCTTTACCCTGCCTGCCGGCAGGAACAATTCCATCATGGCAGAAGTCGACCTGCTTTCGCTTGGCTGTGGCCTCGACGACTTCAGCTATTATGAAAGCGACAGCAGCCTGGTTGAATTTTCAAAACTCCGGCAGGATATGGGCTATATTTCGCTGCTGCTCACCGACCGCTACTTCTTTAACAGCGGAAGGAACTATTATCTTGAAGGAGGCTTTTATGCTTCATTCCTGATGAATGCCAGCATCAGCGGGGAAGCCAACATTACCGATACCCTGGGCGTAGTCACCAGCGGAACCCTGGAAGATACCATGCTCGACCTCTATAAGGCTTATGACCTTGGGCTGGCGGCAGGATTGGGCGGCCGCATCCCCCTCGACAAGAAAAACAAATGGCACCTGACCGCCGGAGCACGCTTTTACTACGGGCTCACGAACATCGCCGACTTCCTTCCGGATTACCGCGAATCCAACATCTTCGGGATGGTTTTTGTCGGGGTGGATATCCCCACACGCTCGTCAGACTGAAATATTTATTAATTTCGCAAACCTTAAAACACCCGAAATATCGGGGCTAAAACAACATCAGCATGCTCAGGACACATAGCTGCGGAGAACTCCGTTCAGACCATATCAACCAGGAAGTAACCCTCAGCGGCTGGGTACAACGCATCCGCGACAAAGGCGCCCTGCTCTGGGTTGACCTTCGCGACCGCTACGGCATTACCCAGTTGCTATTCAAGGAAGAAGAAGCACCCGCAGAACTGATCGAACAGGTTCGCAGCCTGGGAAGGGAATTCGTGATACAGGCCAAAGGAACCGTGATCGAAAGGGAATCGAAAAACCCTAACATCCCGACAGGGGAGATCGAGATCCGGGTTAGTGAACTCAATATACTGAATGCTTCGCAGGTGCCTCCTTTTACCATCGAAGATGATACCGACGGGGGCGACGAACTCCGGATGAAATACCGCTATCTCGACCTGCGGCGCAATCCGCTCAGGGCCAATCTCGAACTTCGCCACCGCATTGCCATCGCGGTGAGGAATTACCTCGACAAACTCGATTTTTTCGAGATCGAAACCCCCTACCTCATCAAATCCACCCCCGAAGGTGCCCGCGACTTTGTGGTTCCTTCCCGCATGAACCCCGGGGAGTTTTATGCCCTTCCGCAGTCGCCCCAAACCTTTAAGCAGTTGCTCATGGTGGCCGGCTACGACCGCTATTACCAGTTGGTGAAATGTTTCAGGGATGAAGACCTGCGGGCCGACCGCCAGCCGGAATTCACCCAGATCGATTGCGAAATGGCTTTTGTGGAGCAGGACGATGTATTGCAGGCTTTCGAAGGCATGACCCGCCATCTGCTGAAAGAGATCAAAGGCGTGGAGGTGGATGAATTCCCGCGCATGCCCTACAGCGAGGCCATGGGAAAATATGGTTCCGATAAGCCCGATATCCGTTTCGGGATGGAATTCGTGGACCTGAACGATGTGGCCCAGGGCAAAGGCTTCAATGTGTTCGATAGTGCTGAACTCGTTGTAGGGATCTGTGCCCCCGGATGCGGGGAATATTCGCGCAAACAGCTCGACGCCCTCACCGATTTTGTGAAAAAACCCCAGATCGGCGCCAGGGGAATGGTGTATGTAAAGTGCAATCCCGACGGGAGTTTCAAATCATCTGTCGATAAGTTCTATTCCCAGGACGACCTCAAAGCCTGGGCCGAAAAAGCCGGAGCCAATGCCGGTGATCTGCTCCTGGTCCTTTCGGGTGAAGCCGAATCTACCCGCAAGCAGCTCTGCGAACTGCGGCTGGAAATGGGAAACCAGCTTGGCCTGCGCGACACGAAGGTGTTCAGGCCCCTCTGGGTGGTCGATTTCCCCCTGCTCGAATGGGACGATGAAACAGAACGTTTCTATGCCATGCATCATCCTTTTACGTCACCCAAAAAAGACGATATCTCCTTGCTCGAAAGCGATCCCGGGAAAGTGCGTGCCAATGCCTACGACCTGGTGATCAATGGTGTTGAGATCGGCGGGGGATCCATCAGGATCCATAACAAAGAACTGCAAAAAAAGATGTTCAGCGTGCTGGGTTTTACCGATGAAGAAGCCCAGGAGCAATTCGGTTTCCTGATGAATGCATTCGAATACGGTGCGCCTCCGCATGGCGGCATCGCCCTGGGTTTCGATCGCCTGGTGGCCCTTTTCGGTGGTCAGGATTCTATCCGCGACTTCATCGCCTTTCCGAAAAACAATGCCGGCCGCGATATGATGATCGATTCGCCCTCATCCATAGCAGAAGATCAGCTCGAAGAGCTGAGCCTTAAACTGGAGATTAAGGAAAAGAACAAAGCCTAGTTCAGGCTTTCCCAGATCAGTTTCGGAATATCGGTATTATCGGTGGTGCCTTCGAAGGCTTCACTGTTCACTCCCGTGGCAAAGACCGGAACGGTGACCCCCGTATGTTTTTTAGAGGTCCATCCCAGGCCGGCATGATGCGATACCAGGTCGGTGCTGAGATAGGTGACGGGGCTGTAATCGCCGTATTCCCCTTCCTGGCTGAGCCCCATGCCCATAAAAGCTTTCTTTAATGAAGCGATCTCTTTCTCCGACAGGGGAATGGGAGCTTCCTCATCACCAATGCCGAATTGTTCTTCCAGTACCTTCAGCATGATCTTGAAGCCTTTTTCGTTCAGGTGGTTGGTCTTGCGCCACTCGCTAAGGTATGTATTGAACTCTTCCCCGGAAATTTTCTGGTGGGCCAGCAGGGAATAATCGGCCTCATAATTCATAAGGTCGTTGCCCATCCCAAGGCCGCCGGTTTCATGGTCGGCGGTAATGATGATCAGGGTTTCTTCGGGATGTTCCTGCGCGAAGGCAATGGCGGTTTCCACGGCATCCGCGAAATCGATCACCTCATGCACCATGGCGGCGGCATCATTGGCATGGCACAGCCAGTCGATCTTCCCGCCTTCCACCATCATAAAAAAGCCTTTTTCGTTGTAGAGGTAATCAATGGCTTTTACGGTAATGTCGGCCAGGGTGATATAGTCTTCCGGCTGATCGATGGCATACATCATGGCCGCACCCCCGCTGAGTTGCGGGTTGACAAAAAGAACTTTTTCGCCGGAGGGCTGAAGGGCTTTAAAAGCTTCAGCATCGTTGATGTAGTTGAAGCCGTTTTCTTTGGCCAGTTCAACAACATCCACCTCATCCCTGACGGGATCCTTGAAGCCGCCTCCGCCAAAGAAGTCGATATCGCTTGCAGCCAGGTCAAGTCCGATCTCATGATACATATTGCGGCTGGGTTGATGGGCATAAAATACGGCCGGGGTGGCATGGTCGATGGAAACACTGCTGATGATCCCGACCCTGTAGCCTTTCTTTTTGGCTTTTTCGGCAAGGCTTTCCAGAGGGACTTTCCCGCTGGTGTCAACGCTAATGCGCCCGATGTTGGTCTTGTGCCCGGTGGCCAGGGCCGTACCCGCCGCCGCAGAACCGGTGATGAAGCGGTTGGCGGCAAAAGTGCTGTTCCATCCGCTCACGGGGAATTCAGAAAAATTAAGGGCTTCGCTTTGCTTGCCCGATAAGCTGCCCAGGTAGGCTTCGGTGGCCCTGACCTGGGAAATACCCATACCATCGCCAATGAAGAGGAAAACATATTTTGCTTTTGGCTCAGGGGCTTGCTCATTGCAGGAAGTAATGAACAGCAAAGAGAAAATAGCCAGTGCAATGGCCAGTATTCTTAGTGATTTCATGACAGGATATGTTTGATTTTACTTCACAAAAGTATATTCATTTTAACGCAGTGATGCGTTTGTATAGTTTATCAAATTATTAATTCTGGTCGAGTTGTTCGAGCAGCACTTCCACGGCTTTTTCGAGTTGCTGGTCGCGCCCCGTGATCACTACTTCCTTGTCGAGAGCCACCTTATGGTCGGGCTCGAACTGGTAGTTTTCCATGTAGTTTCCTTCCATGTCTTTCACGCCCAGTTGCGGAATGCCGAAGGTAGTGCTTTTGTCCTGCAGGGTTTCCCACCACACGGCCGTCATGGTTCCGGGTACCGGCATGCCCACGGTTTCACCGATGCCCAGGGCCCGGTAAGCGAAGGGGAATCCGTGTGCGTCGGAATAATTGCTTTCGCTGATGATCACCACCGAGGGCTTGATCCATTTGTTCAGGGGTTCGTGCCCGAAGTTTTCATGTCCGCGGGGCCAGAAGCTGGCGTATTGTGTGCCGCTCAGGAAGGTGGCCAGGTCGTCGTGAAGCCAGCCGCCACCGTTGAAACGGGTATCCACCACCAGGGCTTCCTTATGGTAGTGTTTGCCAAGCACATCGCTGTAAACTTTCCGGAAACTGGCGCTGTTCATGCCCTTGACGTGTACATAGCCGATGCGGCCGCCGGAAAGTTCTTCCGTTTCTTTACTCCGCTGCTCAATCCACCGCTCGTATAACAAAGCATATTCCTGCCAGAAAGAAATAGGCTTGATGGTCTCATCCCAGCGTTCTCCGCTTTCGGGATCGTATATGCTCACCAGGGTAAGCTTGCCGGCCTTGTGGTTCAGCAGGGGGAAATAATCCATGCCTTCCACGATAGGGGTGCCATCGATCTTTTCAATGATCATGCCGGCCTCCAGGCGGGAGTCGGAGCGGTCGAAAGGCCCGCGCAGAATAACTTCCTCCACGGGCAGGCCATCGCCCCCGGCATTGAAATCATAAAACAATCCCAGGGAGGCGGTGGCATCGGCACCGTTATTCCTTTCGTAGTAGCGGGCGCCGGTATGACTGGCATTGAGCTCACCCAGCATTTCGCTCAGCATGGCCGAAAAATCATAGCCGTTATTGATATAGGGAAGAAAACGGCTGTATTCCGCCTTGTAAAAATCCCAGTCGACGCCATGCAGTTCAGGATCATAAAACTTCTTCTGTACCTGCCGCCAAACGTGTTCGAACATATATTCCCGTTCTTTTTGCTTGTCGAGATAAAACTCGGCCATATAGCTTACGGGCTTCTTTTTGGTGCTCTTCACATCCACTTTATAGATGCCCTGTGAGCTGTACACAAAAAGGTTTTCACCCTTTTCATCCATCAGCAGGCCTATGTATCTTTTGCTTTTCAGGGGCAGCAGCATCTTGGTTTCTTTTTCCACAAAATCCTGTACCCAGAGGTTAAAGCCGTCGTCGCCCTGCGAAACATAGAACATTTTTGTACCGTCGGGGGTGATCTCCGCATCGCTGATGCGTGAGGAATGCACTGTTAACCTCAGCATGCGATGGTCAATATTTTTCAGGTCGAATTCAAGGGGTTCCGGGCTTTCATCCTCCTTCTTTTTGTCTTTCTTCTTTTTTCCGTCATCCTCCTTTTCACTTTCTTTTTTCTCCTTTTCCATTTCTTTGTCCAGCTCCCGTTCTTCCTTGCTGCGCCTGAATTCATCGTTGGCCTCTTTGGTGAAGAACAAGCCGTATATATCCGATTCGGATCCCCAGCTTCCGTGGCTTCGGTAACCTGAGCGGTCGGAGAAGAAGTACATCATCTTACCTTTCAAGCCCCAACGGCCGTTCCCGTCGAAATATCCACTTGGGGTGAGGTTGTGGATCTCCTGCCTGCCTTCAGCGTCGACCAGGGCAACATCGCTGTTCATATTGGAAGTAGTGGTATAATCAACCAAAAACCATTTCCCGTCGGGCGACCATTCGTAATGCTGGTCGCCATCGGAATACGAGTAATTGTATTTACCCGGGAGGATGGTCCTGCTTTCCTTGCTTTCCAGGTTGATCACCTTCAGGCATTCCCGTTCTTCAAGATAGGCCACTTCCTTCCCGTCGGGGGACCAGGCCGGTTGAAATTCTTCTTTTTCCGTAGCGACCACTACTTCTTCTTTCAGCAGGGTGGCATTGGCAAAGTTGGGTTCATCGTCATTCACGATGCTGGTCTGGTAAATGTTCCAGCTGCTGTCGCGTTCGGAGGCATAGAGGAGGGATCGGCCATCGGGGCTGAAACTCACCGAACGCTCCTGCTGGGGCGTATTGGTGATCCTGCGTGTGGTATTGTAATCGGTAGCGGTAACAAACACTTCCCCGCGAATGATAAAGGCCATCTGCTTTCCGTCTTTGGAAATAGCATATTCTGTGGCACCTTTGCTTTCTTTCATAAAGGTGACCGGGTTTTCCTGCAGGTCGCCGGTGATTTGAATGGGCACTTTGGTGAATTCTCCGCCATCTTTCCCGGTGTAGATCTCACCGTTGTAGCTGAAACACAGGGTACCCTCGTCTGAGATACTCAGTCCGCGGAGCGGATGATGCTGAAAATTGGTCACCTGGCGTTTTTGGGCATCCCCTTCCCGGGGCATGGCCCAGATATTCATGGAGCCGGAGCCTTCACTCAGGTAGTAAATGGTTTTTTCATCGGGGCTGAATACCGGGTTGCGGTCTTCCCCTTCCCAGGAAGTCAGCCGGGTATGTTTTCCGCTTTCCGAATCATAGATCCAGATATCGCGGGTTACACTGCTGGTGTGATGTTTCCTGAATTCATCTTCATAGCCTTTAACATCGTTATAGATCAGGTAGCGGCCATCCTTGCTGTAGCGGGCATTCAGCACCGTGGTGGCAAGTACCCGGTGAGGTCGCCCCCCTTCCACCGAAACACTGTAGGTTTCGGGGAACAATCCGGTGGGGAATTCTGCATTTTTGGGATCATCCTGCAGATGACTGACATACAATAATTCTTTACTGTCGGGGCTAAATGTTTGCACCTTCACGCTGGAGGAATGGGTGGTCATTCGTTTTGGAACGCCACCTTCTGCGGGGATAATATATCCGTCGGTACTGCCGTAGCGTTGCGAACGGAATGCGATCATCTGTCCGTCGGGCGACCAGCAGGCATCACCGTCCCAGGCCGGGTGGTAGGTCAGGATATCGGCTTCGCCGCCCCTGGCATCCACGGTGTAAAGGTCGCCCTGGTAGTTGAAAACAATGATCTTCCCGTCAGGGGAAATAGCAGGATTGCGCATCCAAAGCGGTCCCTCCTGGGCAAATAAAATGACCGGAACCAGGAATATGATCAGGCTGAAGAAGTTCTTTTTCATAAGATTAGAATTTAATGAAACAAATTTACCAGAAAAATCGTGGAAGATCATCTTTCCTACTTATTAATACCAATATGTTAATTTTGTACCCATGCCGGAGGAAGAAATGTTGAAAAAAAATATCGAGATCATGTCGCCCGTTGGCTCTATGGAGTCATTAATGGCTGCCATACAGGGCGGTGCGGGATCGGTGTATTTCGGGATCGGGAAGCTGAACATGCGCTCCCGTTCTTCCAAAAACTTCACCCTCGACGACCTGAGCGAGATCACCGCCATCTGCCGTGAGCACGGCATTCACTCCTATATCACCCTCAACACGGTGATCTACGATGAGGAGATGGAAGAGATGAAATCGGTGGTGGATGCCGCCCAAAAAGAAGGGGTCAGTGCCATTATTGCCTCCGACCAGTCGGTGATCGCTTATGCCCGTTCGGTGGGCATGGAAGTGCATATGTCGACCCAGACCAACATTACCAACCTGGAAGCTGTTAAGTTCTATTCGGCCTTCGCCGATGTGATGGTCACCGCCAGGGAACTTTCGCTCGACAAGGTGAAAAAGATCACTGAAGGCATTGAAAAGGAAAACATCCGGGGCCCCGGAGGGGAAAAGGTGCGTATTGAGATCTTCGTGCACGGGGCGCTTTGCATGGCCATTTCGGGCAAATGCTACCTCAGCCTCGACAATATGAATTATTCGGCCAACCGCGGGGAATGCATGCAGTTGTGCCGCCGCTCCTACGAAGTTACCGATAAGGATACCGGCCTGGCCCTGGAGGTGGATAATGAATACATCATGTCGCCCAAAGACCTCAAGACCATTGATTTCCTGGATAAGATCCTGGATGCCGGGGTCACCGTGCTGAAGATCGAAGGCCGCGGCCGCTCACCCGAATATGTGAAGACCGTAACCCGCTGCTACCGTGAAGGGGTGGAGGCATACCTGGACGGCAGCTTTTCGAAGGAGAAAGTGGCAGAATGGAACCGGAAATTATCGAGCGTCTATAACCGCGGTTTCTGGGAGGGGTATTACCTGGGCAGGAAGATGGGCGAATGGTCGGAGCAATATGGTTCACAGGCCACCAGGAAGAAGATCTACGTGGGCAAGGTGAGCAATTATTACACAAAGATCGGCGTGGCCGAAGTGCAGGTGGAAGCCACCGACCTGGCGGTAGGCGACGATATTTACATTATCGGGCCCACCACGGGAGTTTACCAGGATACCCTTAAAGAACTCCGGGTGGATGAACAAAATACCGACCACGCCAGGCAGGGTGAAATTTGCTCTTTTCCGACCCGGGAATTTTTGCGCCGTTCAGATAAATTATACAAGATCGTTGATGCTGTTTAAAACGCTTATATACAGCTATTTGTATGTATAATTATTTTCATTCAAAAAAAAAATTAACAAATTTTTTGCATTTTAGGGTTACCTTTTTGCTCATTTCCGTATAAATACACGAAACGGTTAACACTTATTGATTTTTTAAAGGTTAATTTTTTCATTTTGATAATTTTTAAGATTTGGGTTTGGAGAGCGATTGGTCGTCGCTCTCCTGTTTTTTATACCCCCCTGAATACCTTCGATGATTGTAATGGGAAGCCGATTTTTTCTTATCATTGTTAAAAAGAATTCCCTTGTTCAGGCATAATTTTCATACCCATACCCACTATTGCGACGGCTCCTCTGCCCCGGAGGAATATATCCGGGCCGCCCTGGATGCGCAATTGCTTTCCCTGGGATTTTCGAGCCATGCCCCGGTGCCTTTCGAAAATCAGTTTGCCATTCCGGATCATGAACAACTGGCGGCCTATGTGGCAGAGATCCGGGCGCTGGAGGAGAAATATGCCGGACAGATCAGGGTTTACCTGGCCCTGGAAGCGGATTATATTCCCGGGGTGACCACGGCATTCAGCAAATTCAAGCAGGACTATGGCCTGGATTATATCATCGGCTCGGTGCATATGGTGAGGAATATGGGCGAAGAATTCTGGTTTATCGACGGACCCGATCGCAGCGTATGGGAAGAAGGACTGGAAAATGATTTCGGGAAGGATATCCGTAAAGCCGTAACCACCTATTACCGGCAGTTGAATGAAATGATCGAAAAGCAACAGCCGGATATTGTCGGGCACCTCGACAAGATCAAAATGCATAACCAGGACCGCTATTTCAGTGAATCGGAACCCTGGTACCGGGCCCTGGTTAGTGAAAGCCTTGAGCTGATCCGAAAATGCGGAAGCATCGTTGAGGTAAATACCCGCGGACTGTATAAGAAACGTTCAAATGCGCTGTTCCCCGGCAAGGAGATCCTGAAGGAAATGCACGGACTGAAGATACCGGTCACGATCAGTTCCGATGCACATGATCCTTCGGAGATCATCCTGGCGTATGATGTAGCGGAAAATACCCTGCAGGATTGCGGGTATAAGGATGTGATGGTGTATACTGGTTCCGGCTGGGAAGCCTGTGCCCTGGCTTAGATCCCCATCTCGTTTTTAATGATGCCCACCCAATCGCGGATGCGCTCGTCGGAGAGTTCCGGCTGCTGGTCGTCGTCGAGGGCAAGGCCGATGAAATGCCCGTCGTCAAGCGATTTGGAATCCGTAAAATCATATCCTTCTGCAGGCCAGGCCCCAATCATGGTGGCTCCGGTATTAACAACCTCATCACGGATGATGGCCATGCCGTCCACGAAATGATCGGGGTAAAGTACCTGGTCGCCAAGACCATAAATGGCCACTTTTTTTCCTTTAAGGTCAACCGACTTCAGATCGTCAAAAAAGCTGTACCACTTGCTGGTATGGGTGTCTTCCCAGTTGTCGGCCCCGATGGTGGAACCACCGAAGATCAGCAGATCATAAGCCGGAAGAGAAGCCATGTCAAGCGCTGAAATAGTGAATATATCCAGGCTGCCACTGTCGAAATGGGTTGCGATCTTTTCCGCGGTTTTTTCAACATTGCCATTTTTGGGCCAGTAGATCAGGGCAATTTTTTTCATCCGTTTGTAATTGTTAAAGGTTATTTATCGCAGACAAAAGTAAGGATAATACCCATATTGATGTTCATCATAAGATGAAAAAGAGCATCAGCCACCGAAGAAATCATTCGCCTTGTAGATCCGGCAAAGCTCATCGATACTGTCGGTGACCTTTCTGAATTTCATGCCGCTGGCATCCGTAAATTTCTTGCTGCTGTAATGATATACATTCATGGCCGTACGTGCAGTTTCGCGGGTGATGATGGGTGACTTCCCGCTAAGCAATCCGTGCAGCTTAAAGTAGTGGCGGGCCAGGAAAGCCATGAATCTGTTCACTTTTATGTAAGGGCGCTTTTTCCCCAGGCCGTCGGCGATGCGGTTGAGCACATCCCGGTACAGGAGGTTTTCGGCCGATAAAACAAATTTTTCGTTCACGATCTCGCTTTCCATGAGGAATACCTGTGCTTTTGCCAGGTCGCGGGCATCGATATAGCCGTTCATGCCGGTGGTGTAAAAAGGCATGCCCTTGCGCATGGTCTTGAACAATTGCATGCTCCCGTTCGAGATATCGGCCAGGCCCATAATGATCGATGGCAGGATCACCACGGCATCCAGGCCTTCCACGGTACCACGCCACACTTCCCGTTCGCCATTGTATTTGCTGATGGCATAATGCGAATTCTTCCTGGAGGTGACCCAGGCAGTGTTCTCGTCGGTGATCCCGTCGAGCTTAGCCCTGCCCAGGGCAGCGATGGAACTGATGTGGCAAAGTTTTTTAACCCCCATGTGCAGGGCTGCGTTCACCACATTGGCGGTCCCTTCCACGTTGATCCTGTGCATTTGTTTGCGGTCGCCCGGACTGAAGGAAACCATGGCGGCGTTGTGGTAAACATAATCCACATTTTCCATGGCATCTTCCAGCGACTGAAAATCGAGGATATTCCCTTCCACCCATTCGATCATGGAAAGTTGTTTTTCCGGCTCCGCCGCGTATTGGCGGAAAACGTGTTCCACAAAAGCGATACTGGATGAATTGCGACGAAGGGCTCGCACGGGCTTTCCGCGGGAAGTAAGCTCAAGGAGCAGGTGGGATCCTGCCAGACCGGTGCCGCCTGTAACCAGGTTCATGCGGCAAAGATAAGAAGATATCGGCGCGAGCGGTTTTTATTGCTGCGGATTAAAGATCACCGGAAGGGTCATTTGCACATTTATGGCTTTGCCCCGCTGCGAACCGGGTTTCCAGTCGGGCATCAGCTTCAGCACCCGCATCACTTCCTCATCATATGCTTCGCCTATACCCCGGATGATATGGATATCCCTGATTCTCCCCTTTTTATTCACCGTGAAGGAAGCATAAACCGTTCCGCCCTTATTGTTTTCAGTCGCTTCAGGATAGCGGAGGTTGCGGGCAAGGAAGAGGGACAGTGAATCAGGGCCTCCCGGGAATTCCGGCATGTTTTCCACCACAGAGAAAATGGCTCCATCCTTCTCAGTAACTTTTCCCTTCCTGGCCATGCTTTGCCGCGTAGCCACCGGTACTGCTTCTTCCTCGGCATCCATCACTACTTCGGCTTCGGTGAGGACGATGGCTTCTTCAGGAATAATTTCTTCCTGGATGATCGGTTCTGCTTTTTCCCCCTTGGATTCTTCAGCGATTTCCCCTGGCGGGATTTTGGACGTTTCATCGATGGAGGTGGTGGCCGGCAGGTCTTTATTCGTTTTGCTGGGTTTTTCCTTGTCGGCTTCGCCGGATGCAAGGCCTCCGATCATCTTTTCATCATCAGTTTGCTCTATGGCCTGCTTCATGGTCACTTCCGCTTTTTCTTTGTTTTCGGGAAGCGGCGGTGCCTTTTCTTTTTCCACCATGGCATATTCTTCCACCTCCGGGCTGAAATAATGGAAGTAACCGATGATCCCCACCAGGATAATGATCGAGGCTGCTGCCGGGATCAGGATATTTCTCAGTGAGGGTCCCCTTACCACCGGGCGTCGCCGGTAGGGATCATAGTTGAACCTGCTTCTCAAACGGGCATTCAGCATGGAGGTCCGTGACCTGCCATCCAGGTAGGGACTGGCAGTTTCTGCAGCAGAATTGATTTCAGGGCTGGGGGCGGAATACATAATATTGCTGTCCTGTTCTGCTGTTTCCTTCATCCCTTCCAGGGCATCGGTGCATAGGGGACAATAGGCCAGGTGCTTTGCAATGGCTTGCTGTTCTTCTTCCGTAAGACGGCCCAGGAGGTAGTCCTGCATAGCCTCTTCTTTCAGGCAGCCCGACTCCGTAAACAGGCGTGAAATATGTGGGCTTGAGCTCATTCTTCGATCATCATGATTTTTAAATTCCGTTTTCCATTTTGTATAAAGCTCTTCACCTGCTTCATGCTGAAGCCTGTATCGTCGGCGATCTCGCGGTATGTCATCCTTTCAAGGTACATCAGTTCTATGCAGATCCGTTGTTCATTGCGCAGTTTTTCCAGGGCCTTGTGTAAAGATATTAAAATGCCGTCAACATCCCGGGTTTCATTATTATGATGCACTTCATGGAGCATTTCCATAAATTCTTCCTGCTTTTCAATCTTCAGTTCTCCCTGCGCCCTGTCGTGGATCTTTTGCTTTCTCAGGGACATCAGGCAGTGATTTTTCGCAACCTGGTACAGCCAGCTTTTGAAATTCCTGACAGCATTTTTTTTCAGGTCGGTCATGAGCTTTTCAAAGATGCTCATTACGGCATCTTCAGCATCGGTTTCGTTCTTCAGGTACTTCATGCACAGCCCGAAAACCAGGTGGGTATAGCGTTCGAAGAGCAGCCCGAAATAATCGGTATTGCCGTTCTTTACGTATGCCCTGATGAGTTCTTCATCGGTCAGTTCAGCGGGGCTGATGTCGGGTTTCCGGTGGCTACGTAGCAATGACGGCATGTGCAAGCTTCTGGTTGTATTGGAATTACACCAAAATTTGTACCAAGCAGGGGAGGAATCGGAAATGAAAACGAAAAATAAGTTCAGACCACATCGGGCTTTTCGGCATCTTCGGGAGTGGGGAGGGGGATCTCATCCAGGTTCAGCCTGGGAATGAGGATGGGTACGATCGAACGCACGGGTTCATACAATACCGATCCTTCCTTCACATCTTTCTTAATAATACCCGATCCTGAATCGAAAGCAGCCAGGAAATACAGGACAACACTCAGCACCAGGGCGGCTTTGAGCAATCCGAAGATCCCTCCTGCCAGGCGGTTAAGAAATCCCAGGGCAACAATGCTCACCAGTTTGTGGATGAGCTTTCCGACCAGGTAAACCAGCAGGGCAACGACCAGGAAAGTGATCGCAAAAGAAATAATGTTCAGGTAGTTATCGCTGATATCGAAATTCTCCAGCAGGAAATCACGGGCATAGAAAGAAAAATGAAGGGCTACATATATGCCGAGCACCAGGGCAGCCAGGGAGGCCAGTTCTATGATGAGCCCGTTCCTGAATCCCCTGATCAGGAACCAGAGCAGCGGGATCGCCAGTACGATGTCGAGCCAGTTCATTTTTTGATCCTTTTGGTGAGTTCGGTGGAGAAGATAAATTCGTTGAGTTCTTTATTGGTGGTGGATAAAACAGTATCCTTATTGCCTTCCCACCAGAGGTTTCCCTCGTGGATATATGCGATGGAGTCGCCGATGTTCAGCACCGAATTCATGTCGTGGGTGTTCACGATGGTGGTGATATTGTATTCTTTGGTGATCTCACTGATGAGCCCGTCGATGCGGTCGGCAGTCTTGGGATCGAGGCCGGAATTGGGTTCATCGCAGAAAAGGTATTTGGGGTTGAGGGCGATGGCCCGCGCAATGGCGACCCTTTTGATCATTCCGCCGCTGAGTTCCGAAGGCATGAGGTGGAGGGCATCTTTCAGGTTCACCCGCTCCAGGCAAAAATTTACCCGCTCGAGTTTTTCCTTGTACGAACGTTTGGTGAACATATTCAGGGGGAACATCACATTATCGCGAACGTTCAGGGAGTCAAAGAGCGCCCCACCCTGGAAAAGCATTCCGAGTTCTTTGCGTATTTCTCTTTTTTCTTTGATCTTCAGGGAGGAGTATATGCGCCCGTCGTAGGATATTTCCCCGCTGTCGACCTCAAACAGCCCGATCACGCATTTCATCAGAACGGTTTTTCCGGATCCGCTCTGCCCGATAATGAGGTTGGTCTTGCCGGGCTCAAAGCGCACACTGATATCTTTAAGCACCTGCTTGTCGCCGAATGATTTTGATATGTTTTTAACTTCTATCATACGAGGAGTAGCTGGGTCAGGATAAGGTTAAACACAATGATCATGATGCTGGCATACACCACGGCTTTGGTACTGGCGCGTCCCACTTCCAGGGCGCCTCCTTTGACATTATAGCCATGGTAAGAGGCAATACTGACAATAAGAAATGCAAATACCACGGTTTTGATCAGGGCATAGGTGATGGTGTAGGGATCGAACCATGCCCGCAGTCCCTGGATAAAATCTTCTGACGAGATCATGCCGGAGGCGATACAGGCGAGCCATCCGCCCAGCATACCGAGGAACATGCTGATCACGATCAGGAAGGGGTTGAACAGCATGGCGGCTACGGCCTTGGGAAAGATCAGGAAATTGGCTGAATTTACTCCCATGATCTGCAGGGCATCGATCTGCTCGGTAACCCGCATGGTCCCGATCTCGGAAGCGATGCGTGAACCCACCTTTCCCGCCAGGATTAAACTGATTACCGTGGGTGAAAATTCGAGGATGATCGATTGCCTGGTGGTGAAGCCTACCGTGTAAGCCGGGATCAGGGGTGAGTCGATATTAAAGGCCGTTTGCAGGGCCACTACGGCTCCCATAAATACCGAAATGATGGCCACAATGCCCAGGGAATCAATCCCCAGGCCCTGAAATTCGACCAGGAGCTGTTTCCAGAAAACCCTTGATTTGTCGGGCCTCCGGAAGACTTGCAGCATTAATACGATATATTTCCCGATGTGACGGATCATTCTTAACTTATATTTCCGCTAATATAATACTTATTTTATCGTTAGGTTTGCAGTATGAATGCCTGTTTACATAAAACGAAGGTTCCGGTGCACTTATTTCTTTGCATACTGATCCTTTCCATTTTGTGTGCTTCATGTTCCACCAGCCGATACGGACGGCGAAAGTCAGGCAAGCGCAGATGCGGAGAGTGTCCGTCGTGGTCGTACCAGAAACCGGCCGGTACCGGCAGCGAATATGCCTATGCAAGCCTATAAGAGTATTTTGTCGAAATACCTTCCCGAAGATGCGGTGGAAATTATCCTCACCTGGCTGAAGGAATACAATATCCACCTCAGGGTGGCCAGGAAAAGATCGTCGAAACTTGGCGATTACCGGCCGCCGCAAAACGGGAAAGGACATCAGATCACGGTCAACTACGACCTGAATCCCTATGCTTTTCTGATCACCCTGGTGCATGAGATCGCCCATCTGCTTGTTTGGGAACGCCATAGGAACAGGGTGAGGCCCCATGGCAGGGAATGGAAGAATACCTATGCGGAACTGATGGAACCCTTTTTTGAGATGGAAACTTTCCCTGATGACATCCGCTCCGCGCTGAAAAATTACCTGAGCAAATCCTATGCCTCCAGTGGCAGCGACCTGCAGCTCAGCCGGGTACTCAGGAAATATGATACGGAGCAGGGGATCACCCTGGAGGATATTGAAGAAGGCTCAATATTTATGCTTTCCAACAGGAAGATGTACCGCAAGGGCGAAAGGCTGAGGAAGCGCTATCGCTGCCTGCGTCTCGACAACCAGCGGGTTTATCTGGTCAATCCGTTGGCCGGGGTTGTACTTCCGGAAAGCGCATCAGGCGACGAGTCCGATTAATTTAATACATTTGTATTCCTTTTTTGAAAACCGGAATTATGAGCGTAAACAAGAACTATTACGGTGTGATCATGGCCGGTGGGATCGGAGCCCGCTTCTGGCCGATGAGCCGTACCTCGCATCCCAAGCAGTTTATCGATATTCTCGGAACGGGAAAAACCCTGATTCAGCAAACCTTCGACCGCCTGACCCGGGTTTGTCCGCCGGAGAATATTCTCATCGTTACCAATGGGATCTATAAAGATCTGGTGCTCGGGCAATTGCCTGCTTTGAGCGAAGATCAGGTCCTCTGCGAACCCATGCGAAGGAATACAGCTCCCTGTATTGCCTATGCCAATTACAAGATCCATGAGAAAAATCCTGAGGCCAGTATTGTGGTGGCCCCTTCGGATCATATTATCCTGAAGGAGGAAGAATTCGTGAAGACACTGAACTCGGCTCTGGAGGCTGCCAGCAAGAACAACTGGCTGCTAACCCTGGGGATCACGCCTTCGCGGCCGGATACCGGTTATGGGTACATACAGTACACCGGCGATGCGGTTTACCAGGAGGATGAACATATCCGCAAGGTCAAGACCTTTACCGAAAAACCCAACCTGGAGCTGGCACAGACTTTCCTGGATAGTGGCGATTTCCTCTGGAATTCCGGAATTTTCGTCTGGTCGCTGAAGAGCATTATGCAATCGTTCAGGGAAAACCTGCCGGAAGTGGACGAACTGTTTAGCAAGGGAGTCGGAATTTACAATAGTCCGGAGGAAGAAAAGTTTATTAATCAGACTTACCCGGTATGCCGGAATATCTCGATCGATTACGGGGTGATGGAGAAGGCAACGAATGTGTACGTGCGCATCTCCGACTTCGGATGGTCGGACCTGGGCACCTGGGGATCCCTGCATGATACAAGAAATAAGGATGACAAGAACAATGCCATCAGCGGCAGGAATGTGATGATCTACGATACGGAAGACTGTATTATTCATATGCCGCAGGACAAACTGGTGGTGGTGAACGGGCTGAAGGATTTCGTGGTGGTGGAAGAAGAAGGGACCCTGCTCATTTGCAAGAAATCCGATGAACAGCAGATCCGTCAGATCGTGAACGATGTGCGGATTGAAAAGGGAGAAAAATTCGTATGAGTTCCGCAATATTGAGTTAGAAACAAAAATCAGTTACTAATAAACCTGAGTACAATGAAAAAACTACTTTACTTCTTAGCCGGCTTTTTGATGCTGGTTTCTACAAATTCAAGGGCAGATGAGGGCATGTGGATCCCGCTTCTCGTCGACAGGCTGAACTATGTCGATATGCAGGAGATGGGGCTGAACCTCACTGCTGAAGAAATTTACAGTGTAAACAACTCCAGCCTGAAGGATGCGATCGTCATCTTCGGGGGAGGATGTACCGGGGAGATCATCTCCAAAGACGGCTTGTTGCTGACCAACCACCATTGTGGATATGGAACGATACAGTCGCACAGCACCGTAGAACATGATTACCTCACCGATGGCTTCTGGGCCATGAGCAGGGAGGAAGAGCTGGCAAATCCCGGACTGAGGGTTCAGTTCCTGGTCAGGATCGAAGATGTTACCGATCGCGTGCTTGCCGGACTGAACGATGAGATGAGCGAAGATGAACGCAGTGAAAAGATCAATGAGATCGGCGATGTTATTGAGGATGAGGCTACTGAGGGTACCCATTACAATGCTGCCGTGCGTAGTTTCTTCAGGGGAAATGAATTCTATCTGTTCGTTTACGAGGTGTTTACCGATGTAAGGCTCGTGGGCGCTCCGCCCTCTTCCATCGGGAAATATGGTGCCGATACAGACAACTGGATGTGGCCCCGGCATACCGGTGATTTTTCAATGTTCAGGGTATATACCGCACCCGACGGCTCTCCTGCCGATTATGCTGAAGAGAACATACCCCTCAAGCCCAAACATTATCTTCCTGTATCCGTGAAAGGCGTTGAGCAGGGCGATTTTGCCATGATCATGGGATATCCCGGGGGTACCGACCGCTACCTGACCTCTTACGGAGTTAAGCTGGCTGTTGACGAATCAAACATGACCATCGTAAAGATCCGTGAGGAAAAGCTTGCCATTATGCGCGAGGGCATGGATGCCGACAATGCCGTACGGATACAGTATGCTTCCAAGTATGCCCGCACAGCGAATTACTGGAAATATTTTATTGGTCAGACCAAAGGCCTCAAACGCCTGAAGGTGTATGATAAGAAGCTGGAACTGGAAGAACGCTTTACCGACTGGCTGAATGCCGATCCCGACAGGAAAGCCAAATACGGGGAAGCCCTTCCCGATATTGAGAAAGGCTATGATATCCTGAAAGAGTATAACCTTTCGAGGTGGTATTACCGCGAGGCGATCTATCGCGGCAGCGAGATCCTGGGATTTGCCGGCCGTTTTGGAACACTGAGAAAACAGCTTTCCGAAGATGCCGATCAGGAGGAGATCGATAAGACCATTGCCGGGCTGCGCGGTTATACCGAAGGCTATTTCAAGAATTATAATGCCACTATCGACCAGAATATGCTGGCTGCGATGATGCAGATGTATTATATGAACGTACCGGCCGAACAACAGCCGGAAATGCTGCAGAAACTGGCTGCTAAAAACGATGGCGATTTTACCGAATGGGCTGCCAAAGTGTTTGAAAAGAGTATATTCTCGGATCCGGAGAAAGTATATGCATTCCTCGATAACCCCAAGGCCAAGGCCATTGCCAAAGATCCTGCCTATGAGGTGATCAAGGCGTTTGCCAACAACTACAGCGAGATCAGTGAAAAAATGTCGGCTTCCGATGACTACCTGTCAAAAGGCAGAAGACTCTTTATTGCCGGCTTACGTGAAATGGATGGCGACAAGACCTTTTACCCGGACGCCAACTTCACGATGAGGCTTACCTATGGTAGCGTTCAGGACTATTACCCTGCCGATGCTGTTCGCTACGAATACTTCACTACCCTTGATGGGGTTATGGAAAAGGAAGATCCCGACAACTGGGAATTCGTCGTTCCTGACAAGCTAAAGGAACTTTACGAGAACAAAGATTACGGCATTTATGGCGAAGGGGACGTGATGCATGTTTGCTTCCTCACCAACCACGACATTACCGGTGGAAACTCCGGCAGCCCGGTGATCAACGGCGACGGAGAACTCATTGGCCTCGCTTTCGACGGCAACTGGGAAGCCATGAGCGGTGACATTGCTTTCGAGCCAGCCCTGCAGCGAACCATCAATGTTGATATTCGCTACGTGCTTTTTATTATCGATAAATTTGCCGGGGCGAAGAATTTGATTGAGGAAATGACGATTGTTGAATAGAGCTGAAAGCATAGGGTTGCCAACCTTAATAAGGTTGGCAACCCTTATTCTATATATATAGATGCCCAAAGAGATCGAAAGAAAATTTCTTCTTAAGGACAAAACCTTCCTTAAAGGCTTGAAGCCAAGCCATATCCTGCAGGGGTTCATCTCCACAGCAAAGGATCATGTAGTCAGGGTCAGGATACATGACAAGCAGGCCTTCCTGGCCATTAAGGGAAGTGGCAGCGGGATCACCCGTTCGGAGTTTGAATACCCTATCCCCCCGGAGGATGCCCGGGAACTATTGAATACCTTCTGCCAAGAAAGCCTGATCGAAAAACACCGCTATCTGGTCGATCACCAAAACCACCAATGGGAAGTGGATGAATTCCTGGAGGAAAACGAGGGACTGTTCATTGCAGAGATCGAACTTGGATCAGAGGACGAAGAATTCTCAAAACCAGCCTGGCTGGGAGAGGAAGTTACCGGCGATGAACGCTATTATAATTCCTTCCTGGCCGATAATCCATACAGGGAGTGGTCCCTGCTTTAGCCTTTTTCGCTTATTATATTTTTTTAGCCTAGCTGTGAAATAGAACACGGAAGACACGGACCTTACAGACAATCACGGATTTGTACAACAACAAAGGTTTCGGGATGATATCCAAATCATGGAGCATGACCGTGATGTTCCATTATATCCGTGTAGTCCGTGTTCTGTAAAACAAAACCTGCTAAAACTATTTACGGACAATCACGGATTTGTACAACAACAAAGGTTTCGGGATGTTATCCAAATCATAGAGCATGACCGTGATGTTCCATTATATCCGTGTAGTCCGTGTTCTGTAAAACAAAACCTGCCAAAACTATTTACGGACAATCACGGATTTCCTGAACGATCCCGGTATTTTAATGAATTATCGAAAATTTTTCTTTTTATTTGAGGCTCTTTTCCAAAATTCAATAGCAAACCTACCTCAATATCAGTCGCCTTTAAATAGTTTATCAATTGAAATTCATGCTCCTGGCAAATAGATTCTGAAGCTTTAAGTTCGAGTATGATCTTGTTTTCAACCACTATATCTGCAAAATATGTACCAACGGAAATGCCACGGTAATATTCTTTTATTGGGGTTTGTTTATTGCAGGATATCCCCCTTCTTGTCATTTCAATATAAAGGGAATTTTCATAAACTTTTTCCAGAAAACCATAACCAAGTTTCCTGTAAACTTCATAAAAGGAACCAATAATTGCCTGCGTCAACTTCTCGTATTTCATATTAAGCATGTATCTATTAGGTTTATACCATAATTCAATTATTGTCCCCCTTTTTCTTAGCATTAAATGACTTAAACGATCATAAAGGATTAATACTGGTCCTATAGAACACGGAAGACACGGACCTTACGGACAATCACGGATTTGTACAACAACAAAGGTTTCGGGATGTTATCCAAATCATAGAGCATGGCCGTGATGTTCCATTATATCCGTGTAGTCCGTGTTCTGTAAAACAAAACCTGCTAAAACTATTTACGGAAAATCACGGATTTGTACAACAACAAAGAATCCGGTGAATAGCCGATCATTCGGTAAGTCCATAAACTAGAGCTAAGGCTGGGGGAAGACTCTTCAAAAAACAAACTTTTCAGCAATTGAGGTGTTGATATTGAAAATATCATGCCTATGACCCGAAAACTACCCCTCTCGATATTGTTCGCTTTACTGTCGTTTGGCTTGTTTGCCCAGCAAAATCTCCTTCAAGCCGACCGCCTCTGGAGCATGGTTGAAGTTCATTGCCTCCCTGCCGGCAATACCTATAGCAGTCATTTTCTGAAGACCGGCAATGATACCCTGATAAACAATGAAACCTATTCTATCCTCAGGTATTCACAGGATGAAACCCAGCAGGAATGGATCGACTATGGCGGCTTCATACGCGAAACCCCCGACGGAAAAGTGTATTATACCCGATCCGGCCTGGAAGAAGGCCTTATCTACGATTTCGGAGCCAAACCGGGAGATACTGTGGAGGTGTTTAACCAGGAACTTATCCCGGAAACCCTCTATATGGTGGTGATTGCTGAAGATTCGGTACTCCTGGAGGATGGCTGGCATCGTATGCTGATCCTGGAAGATGAAAACTTCCCCGGGCAAGAAACCTGGATAGAAGGTGTTGGCAGCGTATCCGGCCTGGTCAAGAGTTGCCTGAATGCCTTTGGCTCGGCCTGCGGTGACTTCGACCTGCTCTGTTCCTCCGACGGCGGACAGGAAATTTACATCAACCCCGAATACCCGGCCTGCTGGTATGTATCAACCCGCATCGGCTCGCTGGATGCCCGGGAAGAGATCCAGTTATTTCCAAACCCGGTCCGCGATATTCTTCATATCGACGGAACCTTCACGGAAACACAACAAAGCTACGATATCCGGATCATTGACCCCTCCGGACGGATGATCCTGCAGGAGAAAAGCAATGCCCGCAGCATCAGGCTTGAAAACCTTGAGCCAGGCATCTATATTATTCGCATTCAAACATCTTCTGAAATTTACACCGGCAGATTTCTCAAAGAATAGCCGCTTTATTTCCTGCATCGGAATCCTCCCCTTTAACATCAATTAACGTAATCTTATCATTGCGCTTGCCCGGATTGCTTACATTTGGTCCTGCTTATCATCCATTCTGAACGAAGCGCATGACAAACAAAGCAATTCAGGAGCAATATCATAAATTGCTGGAAAAATATTCCGGTGAAAGTGAAAAGGTGAACAAGGGAATACGCAGTTTTGGCATGTTCCGAATATCCTTTTTCCTGCTCTGGGTTGTTTTTATATACCTTTCCACCTCCTGGTCGTGGAGCATTTTTGGATTCGTCATTGCTGCTGGACTGATCATTTTTTCCTACCTCATAAGTGCCCATTCCAGGCTGCACAAACGCAGGGCTGTGCTTGAGCAATTGGTCAGGATAAACCGTGAGGAATGCGATGCCATGGAATGGAAATATTCCGGGCTGGATCCCGGAAAGGAATACATGGATGAAAACCACCTGTATTCTTACGATCTCGATATTTTTGGCGAAGGCAGCCTGTTCCAGTATATCAACCGCACATCCACCCGTCCGGGGAAGGACCGGCTGGCTGCTATGCTCACCACCATAGAAAGATCGGGGACGGAGATCAACAGCAGGCAGGATGCCATCCAGGAGTTGTCGGAACTTTTCGATTGGCGACAAGACTTCCGGGCCCAGGGACTGCTCACCACCGAGAACCCTGACGATATTTCCGGACTGCGCGAATGGGTGGATTCGCCCCGCGATTTCAGTGCAGGCATATTCCGATTCCTGATCGTGATCGTACCCCTGCTCAACCTGGCCATGTTCGTGCTGGTGGTGTTCAATCTTATTTCTTTCTGGCTCTTCCTGGCCTACCTTATTCTGCCGCTCATGCTGGCCGGGATCAAGCATCGCAAGGTGAACCTCAAACACCATTTATTGAGCCGGAAAGTACAGGTATTAAAGAAATACAGCGGGCTTTTCCACCGGATCGAAGACATAGATTTCAAGTCGGACCGCATGGCCGACCTCCGGGCCAACCTCATGACCGGCGGAATTGCAGCCAGCCACGCCGTTCGCAGCCTGGCCGGAATCGCCACGGCCTTCGATACCCGCCTGAACCTCCTGGCGGGATTCCTGATGAACGTGTTCTTCTTATGGGATATCAGGCAATCGGTCAGACTGGAAGACTGGCAAAAGAAATACCGTAAACATCTGCCCCACTGGTTCGATGTAATGGCCGAAACCGATGCACTCATTTCCCTGGCGGGATATGCATACAACAACCCGGGCTATGCTTATGCCGAGATCCGCGAAGCGGAAGACTTCTTCTTCAAGGCAAAAGACCTCGGTCATCCCCTTATTCCACATACCAAAAGAGTAGATAATAATTTCCGGGTCGATGGCTGGAAGAATTTCACCATACTGACCGGGGCCAACATGGCCGGAAAGAGCACCTTCCTGCGGACCGTCGGGGTGAATATGCTGCTGGGATCCTGCGGTGCACCGGTATGTGCCTCCTCCCTGTCATTCACGCCCGTGCAACTGATCACCAGCATACATACCATCGACTCCCTGGCCAATAATGAATCCTATTTTTACGCGGAGCTGAAACGACTGAAAATGATCATCGATATGCTGAAAGATGGCCGTAAGCTTTTTATCATCCTCGATGAGATTCTGAAAGGGACCAATTCAAACGATAAGCAAAGCGGCTCCAGGGCGCTGGTGAAACAGCTCATTTCCTTGCAGGCTTCGGGCATCATTGCCACCCACGACCTGAAACTGGGCGAACTGGAAGAACAGTTCCCCGAAAATGTCCGGAACCGCTGTTTCGAGATCATCATTGAAAAAGACCGTCTCGAATACGATTATACCCTCAAAAAAGGCATCGCCCGAAACATGAACGCCACCATACTGATGGAACGCATGGGGATCACGCTGAACCATAGTTGATTATGGATTATGCCCTTCGACTGCGCACAGGGTGACAAATTATGAATTATGGTTCAGAAAACTGAAATCAGAACTTTTATCTTTTTTGAATTTTGAAGTTTGGAATTTACTCAGGGTTTGGAATTTCCCCACTCCTCCCTGTTCGTTTTTAATTCCTCCCCGAATTGTCTGTATCTTTACAAGCTAAAGCTGTATCCATGCTTGTTTTCGATGATGATCATTTCATGAAGGAGGCCCTGAAGGAGGCGAGAAAGGCATTTGAGCTTGATGAAGTTCCTGTGGGCGCCGTGATCGTGTGCCGGGATCAGGTCATTGCCCGGGCCCATAACCTTACGGAAAAACTGCACGATGTTACGGCGCATGCCGAGATGCAGGCCTTCACGGCAGCCTCGGAGTACCTGGGCGGGAAATTCCTGGAAGAATGCACGCTCTACGTAACATTGGAGCCCTGTGTGATGTGTGCCGGCGCTGCATTCTGGAGCAGGATAGGCCGTATCGTGTATGGTGCCGCCGACGACAAACGGGGCTATTCCCTCATCGGAGCAAAATTGCTGCACCCCCGCACCAGGGTCAGCAAGGGCATCATGGAAACGGAGTGTGCAGCTTTATTGAAGGAATTCTTTGAACGAAAACGATCATGAAATATACACTGAAAGAAATGGCCCGGGTAGCGGAATACCTCTGGCATAAAGGCTGGGCCGAGCGCAATGCCGGGAATATGTCGGTGAATGTAAGCGGGCTGGTGAACAATAAATATACCCGGGAGCAAGGACAGATGTACGAACTGGAAGAGGCCTGCTCCGGTCTGCAGGGAGAGTATATCCTTCTCAGCGGCACTGGCACCCGTATGCGGAACCTGGCCAGGAAACCGGCGAAAAATGTTTGTTTGATCCGGATCGGTGAAGAAGGGAAATCGTATACCCTGTTTTGCGACAAAAAAAATGATCTGATACCAACTTCGGAGCTGCCCACACACCTGAGCATACACCAGAAGCTCCTGCAGCAGGGCGGTAAACAAAAAGCCCTACTGCATACCCATGTGAATGAGCTTATTGCCCTTACACAGATACCCGAATTCACCAACGAAGAAGCGATCAACAAAATGCTCTGGGGGATGCATCCCGAAACCATCATGTTTATCCCCGAAGGGGCCGGATTCGTGCCCTATACCCTGCCGGGAACCCGCGAAATAGCCCACAAAACCCTTCAATCCCTCGAAAAACACCGGGTGATCATATGGGAAAAACACGGCTGCCTGGCTGTGGGCGAAAACCTTTTTGAAGCTTTCGACCAGATCGATATCCTCGCCAAATCAGCCAATATCTTCTTTACCTGCCGCAATGCCGGTTTCGATCCCGAAGGCATGACGGATGAACAACTGGCGGAAATTCGTAATTTAGCCTGAAGCAATTTATCATGGCCCTTATCAGCAAAGAAACAGTCGACAAGATCATGGATACCGTCCGTATTGAGGAGGTGATCGGTGAATTTGTCAACCTGAAAAAAAGCGGGCAGAATTATAAAGGCTTCAGTCCCTTTACCGAGGAACGCAATCCTTCTTTCTTTGTTTCCCCTGCCAAGGGGATCTTTAAGTGCTTCAGTTCCAATAAGGGAGGAAGTGTGGTTACCTTCCTCATGGAGCACGAACATTACACTTACCCGGAAGCTCTGCGGTTCCTGGCCAAAAAGTACGGCATCGAGATCGAGGAGAAGGAGATCAGCCCTGAGGAAAAGGAAAAGATGGACGAGCGGGAAGCCCTCTTTCATGTCAATGAATTTGCCCGGAAATTTTTCAGCGACCAGCTCCTCGAAACGGATGAAGGAAAATCCGTGGGCCTCTCGTATTTCAAGAAAAGGGATTACACCACCGATACTATCCAAAAATTCGGATTGGGCTACAGCCCCGACCAGTGGGATGCCCTTACCAAACACTGCCTCGACAATGGCTATAAGGCAGAATACCTGGTCAAGACCGGGCTTACCATCGAAAAAGATACCGGCAAGCGCTATGATCGTTTCCGTGCCCGGGTGATCTTTCCCATTTTTAACCTGTCGGGAAGGGTGGTCGGATTCGGGGGCCGCATCCTGACAAGGGATGAGAACAAGCCCAAGTATGTGAACTCCCCGGAGTCGGAGATCTACAATAAAAGCAATGTTCTTTACGGGCTCAACCTGGCCAAATCGGAGATCATCCGCCAGGATAAATGTTACCTGGTGGAAGGTTATACTGATGTGATCTCCATGCACAAAGCCGGTTTTGAGAATGTGGTGGCAAGTTCGGGGACCGCCCTGACCACCGACCAGATCCGCCTTATCAAGCGCTTTACCCGGAACATCACCATCTTGTACGATGGCGACCAGGCGGGCATCATGGCCTCTTTCCGGGGCATCGACCTCATCCTGGAGCAGGGCATGAACGTGCGCATCATCATGTTTCCGCCCGATGAAGACCCGGATTCCTATGTGCGGGGCCACCGCAGCGCGGAAATAAAGGAATTCCTGGCCCAGGAAAAGGATTTTATCCGCTTTAAAACAGGTTTATTGCTGAAGGAAACCGAAGGCGACCCGGTGAAGAAAGCCGGGCTTATCCGCGAGATCGTGGAAACCATTTCCCTCATTCCCGACAGCATATACCGCAATGTGTATATCAAAGAATGCAGCAGCCTGCTCGACACCCCTGAACAGATCCTGGTGAACGAACTGAACAAGATCTTCCGGCGCAAGTTCAGAAAGGATCAAAAACCGGAGGAATATACGGCCGAACCGGATGTGGAGAAGATTCCGCAACAAAAAGAAGGTTATTTATATACAGATAGCGAAAGAATTGAAATGGAAATAATGAGGGTTCTTTTGCAATATGGTAATTGCTTTTTTAATTTGAAAACCAGTGAATTAACTAAACAAAATAATAAAGAAACTCAGGAAGGGAATATTCACTTAGCTCGATTTGTTGTTGGGTCTATTGATAGGGATGATCTTGTATTTTCCAATAATACTTATCAAATGATATTTGATGAGTTGAAAAAACTCTTAGCGAGAGAAAGTAAAATTGATCCGAAATATTTTGTGTTTCATGAATTAGAGCAGATTAGAAATGCTGTTTCGGATATATTGGCTTTTCAATACGAATTAAGTCCTAATTGGGAAACAAATAAAATATTTGTTATCCCTGAAGATCAAAGACTTGATAAAGTAGTATTCAGTCCGCTGAATGGTTTTAAAAGCAAAAAGATTTATGAACAAATACTTTCTCTTGAAAATCAATTAAAAGACATTCCTTTTGAGGAACAACATTTTCTTCTAGAAGAAATCAAGGAGAAAAAGGAAATCAGGAAATATTTTGATAAGCAATCTGGGAGGGTGATTACACATTGAGTATTACTTAAGTTGATAATTAACACTATTAGACTAATCATATATATGACATACGGGGATTTCGCCCGAAACGAAGTGCAGGAAGAAAACTCTTGAATTTCGAATACTTTGGTAGTAATTTCCACCTAAAAATAGGACCCACTAAAAACACAAGAGGAACGCCTCTTTCGAAACGCTCCCCTCCGCTTACCTTCAACCGTAGTTTCCGGTTCGCGCCAGGTTACTGTTATTTCGGCTAATGCTTTTGGTTCCTTTTCCTCGCGGTCCTGTCCCCTCTGCATCTGAGCTTGGCTTCCCGCTGCTCGTGAGAGCTTTGTTTCACCCGGCCCCGGCCTTTACCCGTCTCCGGTCTGGTCTCTGCCTCCACCTTGCGGCTTTAGCGTCGCCTTGCCTTCTCGGACTCCAGCCAGCCCTTTATCGCTCGCCTGGTAGAAACAAATATACTCAATTTGGCCCCTGTCTGTCAAGTGTTTTAGCTATGCAAGTATCAACAATTCGCTAACAGGGGTTATGAACAATTGTTAATATCGGATTCCGGATACCAGATACAGGATGCCGGCTATTCCACTACGATCCTGACGCCTTCGGAGTGGGCGGCAAATTCAGGAGCATACATGCACTGGATGCTGGTGATGCCGTTGCTGAAGCTCCCTCTCTGGGTTACGTTCAGCGGGTATTCGAACACCCAGGTCCCTTTGTGCAGGGAGCTGAAGAAGAAATTCACCGAGGCATCGCGGATGCTTTCATAATAGCCCAGGCCTCCCTGCCAGCGGTATCCCGACAGGGCATTGCGGGGCTCCAGTGCTGCCGCGCGCATGTCTTTCATATGCACGAATTCCATGTCGCGGTCAACGCGGATCTCTATCCGTGAAACAAGTTTATCGCCGGTTTCCAGCACATCCCCGTCCTTTACAGCTTCCAGTACCGGGCCTTCTGCAGTGTTCCGTTCCACGAAAAGTTTCTTAACAATGCTAAGGGGTGAGGCATGGGGTGTGATCTTGTCGAGGTCTTCGAAATACTGCCAGTACACGGCTCCCCAGGCCACACCTTCATTGGATTTGCTTATTTCGATCTCTGCCATTTCGGGACTGATATCGCTACCGTTCCAGCGGTGGCTGAAGTATCCGGTCCCGGCTTCTTTTTCCACACCATCGAGCTGGTCGGGGTCAATGAGCTGTCCGCCCACGCTGATGCTCACATCGCCTTCTTCGGCCAGCAGGTCCGCCCCGCGAAGCAGAAGGGCATAGCAGGCATCAGCAGTAGCCCGGGTGGTTTCCCAGTCCTGGGTCTGCTTTTGCTTCAGCAGCCATGTTTTCATTTGTTCAACGGAAGCAGCATCCTGCAGTATCTCGTCAAAGGCTTCGATCAAAAGTGCCTGGGTCTCAATGGGGGCTTCATACCAGTAATACCCGGCATCCTGCCGCCAGTACATGCCCATCTCATCATCGTAGAGCGCATGCTCTTTTATTGAGGTCATGATCAGCCTGGGTATAGGCTCATCCCCCATACGGTGAAGAGCCAGGGCGATCATCCCCTGGAGGTATTTATCCTCCTCGGTCCAGTATTTTTTAGCCTGCTCCTTGAAATACAGGTAGGCTTCCTTGTGTTTCGCCAGCAAAAAATACTCATCTGAAAAATAGCTGCGGGCATACAGATATTGTATGTTCGTTCGGCTCAGGTGGTTTTCTGTTCTATAGTCCTTGTGTTTTTCCTTGATCCGCTGAAAATCTTCGAACATGCGCTCATCCATGTAGCGGATAGCATTTTTTACCATGCTATTCACCCGGGAATCATCCTTGGTGATAACGCCGAGATGCTGCAATTTGCCAAATCCCCCCAGGATATACTGGGTGATGTAGCGGTTTTCGCGCCCGCCGGCAAACCAGGGCCAGCCTCCGCTGCCTAACTGTTGTTGTTTCAGTTTGCCGATCGCATTTGACATCTCATTGCTCATCTTGTTCAGGTCGAACAGCAGGGCAATGCGCTGCTTGCGCTCCGATTCATCTTTGGCCTGCATGACCCAGGGAGTTTCCTCGAGCAGGGCGTTTTTCAGGTCCTGGTTCTTTTCAAGTTTGGAGAGCAGGGCATCCGGCGAATCCACTTTCCAGCTTTCAAAAATGTTTTTGATCTTCGGCTGTTTTTCCACGATATGGGTGGCAAAGCTGTTGGCATAAATGCGGTTAAACAATTGCTCCGAACACTCGTGGGGGAATTCCATGAGGTAGGGCAGCGCCTGAACGGCATACCAGGCCGGATTGGAAGTAAATTCCAGGGTGTAGCTGTAGTTTTTCATGCTGCCACCTTGTTCGGCTGTCGCCATTTTTTCAAACACAAATTCCCGGCTTTCCTTGCCATTGATATGCAGGGGCATCGACTCGGTCACCAGCATGCGGTTTTTCAGCACGGGTACCATCATCTCTTCCCCGTCGCTGAAGTTGCCGGCTGAGGCGGTGATCCTTACAAAAACCGGTCCCACATTTTCAGGAACAATAAGTTTCCAGCTCAATAGGGCACTCTGGCCTTCGGATGCGCTGAAATCAGCTTCTGCTTCGCTGAGACCGAAATCTTCGTTCACGACCTTCATGCCGGCGGCATCCAGCAATTGCAGGCTGGCATTGCCCCGGAGTTCTTTTTCCGACATATTCACCACGCGGGCGCTGAGGTAGATGGCGTCGCCTTCCCTGAAGAAGCGGGGCAGGTTCGGAACCACCATCAGGTCTTTCTGGGTCACCAGCTCTTTGGTGATATGGCCGATCTTAAGGTCGGTGGTGTGGGCCAGGCCCATCATTTTCCAGCGGGTGAGTGATTCCGGCATGGTGAAGCTCAGGATCACATCCCCATCTTCATTGGTCTTCAGGTTGGGAAAGAAAAAGGCGGTTTCCTGGAGGTTCCGGCGCACCGGGATCTCACCCGTTGTGGCGTTTTCTTCCGGCGATCCATTGGCTGGGGGGTTTTCCTTGCGGGAAATGTTTTCGCTCTCATCCTCTTCGAGCGTATATTCTGCTGATTTATCAGCCAGCAAGACACCTCCGATATCTGCAGCCCGCGACTGGGCAACACGCCCCGGCATTATATCCATTTGGTCGTAAGCATAATATCCATAGCGGTATATCCCTTCCCAGTCTAGCATATCATACAGCCTCGCCGGAATGGGATCGTAGGCTTCCTGCTCACTGAACATTCGTGAATGGCCCAAATTGAATGCACCGTAAGTATTCCAGTCGTTCCGGTAAAAGCCTTCCTGGTAAAGGTCAAGGTACCAATAGTGAGGACTGATGGCATCCAGGGATGCATCGTAGAGGGTCGCCAGCATTTCCGCGGCCACTTTGTCCCCTGTATGGGAACGGATCCTGATCTGCCACTCTTCTTCCTGCCCGGGCAGAAGTTTGTCACGGAAGCTGGCAAAGCTTATGTCGAGTTCTTTGTTACTGTATGGCACACTCACATCCAGGGTGTTGCTGTAGCTTTTGTTTTCGTGGACAAAGATCAGGCTGGCCTCCAGGCCTCCGCGGTCTTCTTCATTTACCGGTATTTCGATCAGCTTCTGCTCATCCGACAAGCTGATCCATTCCTGCTTCAAGAGACCATTCTTACCGCTGACCTCATACAGCACACTTACATGATCATAAGATGTTCCGATAAGGAATGAAGCTTTTTCTCCCGGTTCAGCGGTTGTTTTCAGGGGTACGAACCAGTTGGCTACAGCCATGGGCAGTTTGTCGGAAGATGGCGAATAAAGGCTGAAGTATTGAATCTGCTTTATTTCCTCCCCGAAAACATCCCGGGCTTTCATCTCAATTTTATATTCACCGGGTTCCCAGGTCCTGAGTCCTTTTAACATGACTTGCCGCTCTTCCCGGGTGTCGATCTTCTGATCTATTTTGGTATCAATGGTTTCCCAATTGTTTTTGTCGTTTTCGTCTTTGTATTCCCTGTCGGGAAAAAACTGCCTGAACTCTTCTTCTGCCAGGAGGTAAACATCCGGGCGGTCCCATTCACGTTCACGAATGATCCTGCCGGGGGTTTTCAGTTGCATGATCTGTACTGATACCTCTGCAGGTTCATCCTCCCCGTTCAGGTTGGTGGTTTTCAGTTCAAAGTTTTCTTTTTCATCTGCATTGAGGAGTTCCGGAAGATCCAGTTCGATCAGCAGGGATTTTTCTCCCACCGAAACCGACTTCTGTCCGGAATGGGTTTCCCCGTTCAGGTCGGTAACATCAGCATATACCGTATACAGGAACACCGGATCGTAATGCCTGTGTTGTCCCCTGTCGGGGATGGCTGTGAATTCAATGCTGAAAGCGCCGTTTTCATCGGTTTGGGTTTCGCCGGAAAGGATCTCGGTGGTGTTTTCTTCCGGGAAATATCCGCCCCAATAATAGCGCCAGGGGAAATAGGTGTTTCGTACAACACGGTATTTCACTTTTGCCTGGTCGAGGGCATTGCCCGAATAGGCCATGGCTTTCCCGCTGATGTTCAGCTCTTCATTCAGCTTATAACTGCCCTTTACGGGATCGAAAGCCACTTCGAAGCGGGGCCTCTTGTATTCCTCCACGGAAAACTGCAATTGTCCGCTCTCGTTCTTTATCCGCATATAGCCGGTAAGTCCGCCCTGCGGAGCCGTAAAACTGCCTTGCACGGAACCGTATTCATTGCTGCTCAGGCTGAGTTCTGAAACCATCTGGTAATTGGCATCATAAAGCTGCACAGTAGTGCTTTTATTTTTCAGGATCGTATAGTTTTCGCCTGTACGTTCCATGAGGATCCCTTTGAAATAGATGGTTTGCCCGGGACGATAAATGGAGCGATCGGTGAAAAAATGTGTCACAGGCACGCTTTTTTCGGGTTGCTCTACCCTGGCCGATGAGTAGAAGAATGAGGGAGAAAAGAAGCGGTCGCCGTCCTTCTGCAGGTCGATGAGGAGCTGTTTCGACTGACCCTTTACGGCCGGGATGCTGAAGCGCCCTTCGTCATCGCTGGTGTAGCTGCCGGCATCTGCCAGAATGTACTCGCGCTGCCTGTTGTCGTATTGTTCCCGGTACACCTTCACCTGCACACCGGCAAGCTGTTTTCCGCTTGCACGGTCGAGCACATAAAACTGAAGGTCTCCGTTTTCCTGTTCGCGGGAAATATAGCTGAGGTTGCTGATCCAGAAATTACAGATGCTGGTTACGCCTTTTTTCAGGTTGAATGCCGGATCGTCGGAGATCATCAGGCCGTAAAATCCTTCCGGCAGTGGCGGGATAGCCAGCTCGGAAGTATGGGAATTGTGATCGATCTCGCCGGGCAGTTCTACCGACCATTGCTTGACCGGCCGCAGTTTCCGGTAGTTTTCAAGGATATTCTCCGAATGGTAAAAACTGCGCTTTTTCTGGTCTTCAGGATCCAGGGGAACCACTCTCAGGTAGAGAGTAGAGATGTTCTTGTAGGAGATGGATGAGAGGATGGGCCTGGCGGGAATACCGGCATAATCTGTGCTGCAATCCAGTGCTTTTCGCCGGATTTCGGTGAGGAGGTTCTTGCACAGGGCGGCACCGTATGAGCGGGGGAATTCTTCCTGGGCGTTTTCACAATACTGTTCTGCTACGAGCAGATCTCGTTTGTGCTCATCGCTAACGAGGGGATCGAACTGGTTTGCAGAACCCTGGTAGAGGCGCGCGATATGGTAATAGATCTCCGTAACGGCTTCTTTGCCCATATATAAGGATTCCATTTGTTCAAGGGTGTGCAGCAGGATCTTATCCCTGTCGGGGAAAACGGCATTGCTGTGTACGTACTGCAGCCGCATCAGGTCAACATCGACCAGGGCTGCGGGATCCTCATCATGCAAATGAAAAGCGATCAGTTCCTGGTATAATTTCAAGGCATGGAAAGGCATGGAATATTTTTCTATTTCCTGCAGTTCAAGTTTCACAAATGATTCTGCAAGGTCGAGCATCCGGGCATCATTGATCTCGAAGCGGAGGACGGGTTGCGAAACCATGAATTCATCGTTCATATAAAAACCCAGGGCATGGTGGGCCAGGATGTCAAACAAACTGGGGCGGAAGATACTGGGGGAATCCTGCTTTTTAAGGATGCTGCTGTATTCTTCAGCCGGTGTTTTTTGCAAAAGTTCCGGGTTTTCAAGCGACAGGCGGAATTCGGTGAATATTTTATCCGCAAAGCGCTGCTGGTCCCAGGTGGCGATATCGGCGGAAATATCCTCCGCCAGTGTGGTTCTGTCGAGGATCATGTAACGGTTCCTGGAATAATATCCCAGGTAAAGATCAGCTTTGAGGGAGTGCAGCACCTGGGTGGCGGGGGCCGAAAAGGAAGGCATCTCTTCGTCGATTCGGGCGAGACCTTTTTGGAAGAAATCTTCTTCGTAGCTCATGCTGATCCGGATGCTGAATTCCAGTGCCTTGAGCATCTGGGGCTGGTTTTTGTCTTTTTTAGCTTCTGCGTAGATCCTTTCTACGATCTCCAGGGCCGAGCGTGGTTTCTGTTTTTTTTGCAATTCATGCACGGCCTTCCATTCCTTGTCATAGTCGAAGCCGGATGCCCCCTGGGCAACGGCTGAATGCAGGCTGAAAGAAAAGAGGAAACTGATCAGAAACGAATAATTCAAAAAGGATGCTTTCATAATAGAGATCTTAATTGCTTTTTTATACAGATGCTAACCCCGGGGGGATTCCACAAACAAATGTACGCATTCGGAGGCTATTTGCTGCCCATTTGTATTGTAAAGTATTGATTAAGTTTATGTAAGGGGATGGAAGAACTTAATCGAGCTTGGCTTCCATAGGATACTTCAGGCCTTCTATCTTCACCAGTTCGATCTTTACCGAACCCACGACCACGGCTGAGCGCCCCAGCACGGGAGCCTTGTTGCGGTCGTCGGTTACCCAGAGGGTCATGGGGTAAGGTTCCTGGAAGATCTCGCCCTGGGCCACCATGGGTTTGAAGCGCAGGCAGCGGAATTTCCCCAGATGGGTTTCCACCACTTCGCGGCCTTCAAAGATGATCTTGCTGACATAAGCCGAGTCGTCGAGAAAGAAATCGAGGTAAAACACATCACCAGCCTCGGCTTCGGAGAAATCGAGGGTACGCATATAGTAGAATGCGGAAACGATATCCTGTACATTGGCAGGGATGGCTTTTTCGGTACGCCGGCTTTTGGCGATGCCGTTCTCGTGGTCGAAATCCACTTCGTCTTCATACCTGAACGAGCCTTCCTCGGTGCGGCGTATAAAGTGGTAGGGAATGATCTTTTCCTCATCCACAAAGGATTCGAAACGGTCGTTGACCTTAAAAAACCAATTGAACAGGCCTACCGATTTTCCGATCACTTCCAGGTGGAAGGTCTTCCTGCCATTGAACATTTTTACATCATCCTTGATGCTGATAATGCCTACCCCGGCCGAAAGCCCGGAGGTAAGCCATGAATCGTAATATACACGGTATTTACCGGATTCACCCCTCTGGAAGGGGATCTCATCCACCTTGCGTACCAGCTCCTGTGCGTTCATCCCGGCAGGGAGAAGCAGGAGGAAGAGGGCCATATAAGCGACTGCTTTTTTCATTTGGGCTTATGTTTGGTGCTTGTATTTCAAAAAACATTCCAAACAGGATGTTGTTCGCTTAAAAAAGCTTAAACCACCACATTAATGATGCGTTTCGGCACCACGATCACCTTGCGCGGGGGCTTGCCTTCCAGCCATTTCTGTGCTTCTTCCGCTTCGATCACTTTTTTCTCGATCTCTTCCTTGCTCATGTCGAGCGGTAATTCCAGTTTGAAACGTAATTTCCCGTTAAAAGACACGGGGTACAGGAAAGTGTCTTCCACCAGGTGTTTTTCATCCCATTCAGGATATTTTTCATGAGCGATGCTTTGCTCATGTCCGAGTTGTGCCCAGAGTTCTTCGGCAATATGCGGTGCGTAGGGGGAAATGAGTATGGCGAGTGATTCGAGGATCTTACGTTTGTTGCATCCCAGGTCATTGAGTTCATTCACGCAGATCATGAAGGTACTCACGGCGGTATTGAAGGAAAAACGTTCGATGTCTTCCCTGACTTTTTTAATGGCGGCGTGCATAACTTTCAGCTCCGCTGCCACCGGTTCATCTTCGGTGATATTAAGCTTGCCTTCTTCGTTATGGTAGAGCCTCCAGAGTTTTTTAATAAAGCGGAACACCCCTTCTATGCCCTGAGTATCCCAGGGTTTGTGATATTCGAGAGGTCCGAGGAACATTTCGTACAGCCTCAGTGTGTCGGCACCGTATTTCTCAATGAGGTCGTCGGGGTTCTGCACATTATGCTTTGATTTCGACATTTTCTCGATCTCCCATCCGCATACATACCTGCCTTCTTCCAAAATAAATTCGGCATCGGCAAATTCCGGGCGCCATTTCCGGAAGGCATCCAGGTCGAGGAGGTCGTTTTCCACCATGTTAATATCCACATGGATGGGAGTGGTATCGTGATCTTTCCTCAGCCCTTTGGAGACAAAGGTATTGCTGTTCTTTACCCGGTAAACGAAGCTGGAACGGCCCTGTATCTTGCCCTGGTTAATGAGTTTTTTGAAGGGTTCGGCTTTGCAGGCGAGGCCGATGTCGAAGAGGAACATGCTCCAGAAACGGGCGTAGATGAGGTGGCCGGAAGCATGTTCATCGCCCCCGATATAGAGATCAACATCCTGCCAGTAATCATTGGCTTCACGCGAGAAATAGGCCTCATCGTTTTTGGGGTCCATGTAGCGGTAGTAATATCCGCTGGAGCCGGCAAAACCGGGCATGGTATTGGTTTCGAGGGGGTAGCCGTCTTTGTTCACCCAGTTTTTGGCACGTGCCAGGGGCGGTTCGCCGCTTTCGGTGGGGAGGTATTTATCGACCTCGGGCAGCTCAAGCGGGAGTTCGCTTTCGTTCAGGGCATAGGGCATCCCGTCCTTGTAATAGATGGGGAAGGGTTCGCCCCAATAGCGCTGGCGGCTGAATATGGCATCGCGCAGGCGGAAATTGATGGTCCCGAAGCCAATGCCTTCTTTTTCGAGCCAGTCGGTCACGGCCCGGATGCCGTCTTTTACATTCATGCCGCTGATAAAGCCTGAATTGATCATTTCGCCTTCTTTGGCATCGTACGAATCTTCCCAGCTCAGGGGGTCGCTGGTTTCTTCGTCCGGTTGTTTCACGACCTGGAGGATCGGAATATTAAAATGTTTTGCAAAGGCAAAATCACGGCTGTCGTGAGCCGGCACGGCCATAATGGCACCGGTTCCGTAGCCCATGAGCACGTAATCGGCTACCCAGATCGGGATGGCTTCCCCATTCACGGGGTTAATGCCATAGGCCCCGGTAAATACTCCGGAAATACTTTTTACTTCCGAAGCCCGCTCCCGTTCCGAGCGGTTTTTGGCCATTTCGACGTATTCCGTCACTTCGGCTTTCTTTTCTTCGGTAGTGATGCTTTCCACCCACTCATGTTCGGGGGCCAGCACCATAAAAGTGGCTCCCCAGAGGGTATCAGGGCGGGTGGTGAAGATCTCCAGCACCTTGTCGTGCCCTTGAATATTGAAATTGACGGAGGCTCCTTCCGAGCGCCCGATCCAGTTCTTCTGGATCTCGACCAGGGAATCGGTCCAGTCGATGTTTGAAAGGCCATCCAGCAATCGCTGGGCATAGGCGGTGATCCTCAGCGACCATTGTTTCATTAGCTTGCGTTCCACCGGGTGACCACCCCGTTCCGAAAGCCCGTCTTTCACCTCATCATTGGCCAGCACCGTCCCCAGCTCCGGGCACCAGTTCACCCAGGTATCGGAAAGGTAAGCCAGGCGGTAGTTCATCAGCATTTCCTGCTGTTCTTTCTCGCTCATGCCCTTCCACTCCGTGGCGGTAAAGGGAGTGCATTCACTGCAGGCGGCATCAATGTCCCGGTTACCGTTCTGTTCGAAGATGGCGATCAGCCCGGCAATGGGTTCCGCCTTATTGGTTGTATTGTTATACCAGTGTTCAAAAAGTTGAATGAAAGTCCACTGTGTCCATTTGTAATAGTGGGGGTCGCAGGTCCTGACTTCCCGGTTCCAGTCGTAGGAAAAGCCGATACGGTCGAGCTGTTCGCGGTAACGGTCAATATTCTTGTAGGTGGTGATCTGCGGATGGGTGCCGGTTTGTATGGCATATTGTTCGGCCGGAAGCCCGTAGGCATCGTAGCCCATGGGGTGGAGCACATTGTACCCGCGGTGGCGCATGTAGCGGGAGTAGATATCGGAGGCGATATATCCCAGCGGGTGCCCTACGTGAAGTCCCGCCCCGGAAGGGTAGGGGAACATGTCGAGCACATAGTATTTAGGTTTGGAGGAACCATTTACTGCAGCGAAGGTGTTTTTTTCCTGCCAGTAGTCCTGCCATTTCTTTTCGGTATCCCTGAAGTTGTATTCCATTGATTAGAGCGTGGTTTAATCGAGTGCGAAAATACAAAAAGTAGTCAGTTAAAAGAGTACAGAATACAGAATTCAGAATTCAGCAGGCAGATTACGGGCTCGGATAATTTCCCTATTTTTGTCAAAACATCTATTTTTCCTGATCCATGAGCAAGAGAGATGAGCGTTACCAGCGGCGAAAGCTGCAATCGTCGAGGGCCACGGCCCTGATCAGTATCACCCTGGTATTGTTCATGCTGGGCCTGTTCGGCTTGATCGTGCTCCATGCCCAGAAGCTTTCGGAGTACGTACGGGAGAATATTGGTTTTTCCATCATCATGAAAGAGAATGTACGGGAGGCGGGTATCGTTCAATTGCAGAAGACCCTGGATGCCACCCCATATGTGAAATCCACCGAATACATCACACCGGAGCGGGCTGCCGAAGAGCTGGAAGAAGACCTCGGGGAGGATTTTATCGGTTTCCTGGGGTACAATCCCCTGCTGCCGTCGATTGAATTGAAGCTAAAGGCGGCTTATACCAATATCGACAGCCTGGAAATGATCGAAAGCCGGCTGGCTGCCAATTCCGACGTGAAGGAGATCTATTACCAGAAAGACCTGGTGCACCTCATCAATAAGAACATCCGCCGTATCGGCTTGGTATTGCTGGGTTTCAGTGTGTTGTTGCTGGTTATTGCCATCGCCCTGATCAACAATACCATCCGCCTCGCGGTATATTCCAGGCGGTTCATCATCAAAACACAGCAACTGGTGGGGGCGACGGGGGGGTTCATTCGCAGGCCATTTCTCTGGCAGGGTGTACTGCAGGGAATGTATGCGGCCTTCATTGCCATCATCTTCCTGGGGGTGATCGTGTATTTTTCCCGCCAGGAAGTGCCCGAGCTGATCAACCTGCAGGACCCGGTATTGCTGCTAAGTTTGTTGGTGTTTGTGCTGCTTTCCGGCATGGTGCTCAGCTATCTGTCGACCTGGTTTGCCGTGAAAAAATACCTGCGTGCACGGGCCGACCGCTTGTATTATTGATTCACGGGCTGTATTTTTGCAGTTCATCAGGCGCTTAAAAAATGTTAATCGCTTGTGGAACAGGCAAATTTTGTCCTACATTTGAAAAAAATTAATCACTCGAGATATGGCCGGCAAGAAAAAGCAAGCACCCAAAAGTACCACCCCACACAAAGAAAAGCTTCCTTCTGAACCAGCAACAAGCACTTCGAAAAGCACGGGAGAAGCCACTGCGATATTTGCCTTTGGCAAAGAGAACTACCGCCTCTTACTGCTCGGGCTGGTCGTGATCCTGATCGGGTTCCTGCTGATGATCGGGGGCGGTTCCGACGATCCCAATGTGTTCAGTGAGGATATTTTCAGTTTCCGTCGCATGACCCTGGCTCCCATCCTGGTGCTGGCCGGGTATGCCATTGAGATCTACGCGATCATGAAAAAGCCCCGCGATTAATCCTTTACCCCCTTTTTTATGGACTGGCTGGAAGCATTGATACTGGGCATTGTCCAGGGACTGACCGAATTTTTGCCCGTAAGTTCCAGCGGGCACCTTGAACTGGGCAAGGCCATCCTGGGCGTAAATGCCGAAAAAAGCCTGGTTTTTACCGTTGTGGTCCATGGAGCCACCGTGCTCAGCACCATCGTGGTCTTTTTCCGTGACATTGTAAAACTGTTCAGGGGCTTGCTGGCCTTTCAGCTCAACGAAGAAACCATATACGTGGGCAAATTGCTGTTTTCTATGATCCCGGTGATCATCCTGGGGTTTTTCTTCAAGGAGGAGATCGAAGGATTTTTTACGGGCAATGTACTCTTTGTGGGAAGCATGTTGCTGGTAACTTCCGCCCTGCTCCTTTCAACCTATATTATAAAAAAGAATGAGAAAAAAATCAGCTTCCTGGATTCACTGATCATCGGCATTGCCCAGGCTTTAGCTGTATTGCCCGGTATTTCCCGCTCCGGGGCCACCATTTCTACCGGCTTGTTGCTAGGGAATAAAAAAGCCAATATTGCCCGCTTTTCTTTCCTGATGGTGCTCATTCCGATCCTCGGGGCCAACTTCAAAGATTTCATGGACGGGGGGATGAGTGCAGAAAACGGCATTGGAGTGGTTCCCCTGATGGTGGGCTTCCTGGCGGCTTTTATCAGTGGACTGCTGGCCTGCAAATGGATGATCGGTATAGTGAAAAAAGGCAAGCTTGTTTATTTTGCCGTGTATTGTTTTCTGGTGGGAAGCATTGCTATTATTTACAGCCTGGCATTTTAGGATGAATCATCATCATGCATATCATTTTCCCGAAGGGGAGATCCTGCTGATCGACAAACCGTCGGGGTGGACCTCTTTTGATGTTGTGAACAAGATCCGGCATATGCTGCGCTATCATTTGAAGATCAAGAAGATCAAGGTGGGTCATACAGGAACCCTGGATCCGCTGGCTACCGGGCTGCTGGTGATCTGCACGGGAAAAGCCACTAAGAAGATCGCCGGGCTGACCGGGCTCGACAAGGAATACACCGGCCGTTTTTTCCTGGGGGCGACCACACCTTCTTCCGACCTGGAAACGGAGATCGATCATCATTTTGAAACAACACATATCCGGGAAGGGGACATCCTGGATGCGGCAAGGCATTTCAGTGGAGAGATCATGCAGGTACCCCCGGCCTATTCGGCTGTGAAGGTGGATGGGACAAGGTCGTATTTACATGCCCGCAAGAATGAAGCCGTAGAACTTCCCCCCAGGAAGGTGCACATCCATGAATTTGAGATTTTGGATGCCGGGCTTCCGGAAGTTGCTTTCAGGGTGCTATGCAGCAAGGGTACCTATATCCGCAGCCTGGCCCGCGATCTGGGCGAATACCTGAAGAGTGGTGCTTATCTCAGTGAACTTCGCCGCACAAAGGTGGGCCAATTCCGTATTGAGGATGCTATCAGCATTGAGGAACTTGAAAAAAGGATCAGCGGTGAATGAGCTCCTTCAGGGGGTGTTTACATTCACCGGTTTAATAAGTCTGGCCCAGCTTCGCAACCAATTTCGGTATTAAATTACCAAAAATCTCCTGAAAGTGTTATTTTATAAGGTAAGGTATTGACATCCGGGGTGTATTGTTATATCTTTGCAACCTCATTTCCTACTGATTTAACTAACTGGCGAAAAATGAAATTATCGCAATTCAGATTTCATTTACCTTCTGAACTTATAGCAAATCACCCACCCGAGAACCGGGATGATTCGAAAATGATTGTGCTGAACCGGAAGGAAAAAACGATTGAGCATAAATCCTTCATGGATATCCTGGATTATTTCGACGACGGGGACGTATTCGTGATCAACAACACCAAGGTTTTTCCGGCCCGCCTGCACGGGACCAAGGAGAAGACCGGGGCTGAGATCGAGGTTTTCCTCCTGCGGGAGTTGAACCGGGAAACGAGGCTCTGGGATGTGCTGGTTGATCCGGCACGTAAGATCCGGATCGGGAATAAATTGTATTTTGGGGAAGATGAGGCCCTGGTGGCCGAGGTGATCGACAATACGACTTCCCGGGGACGTACTTTGCGCTTCCTGTTTGATGGTCCTTATGAGGATTTTAAGAAAACCATTTATACTCTTGGGGAAACGCCCTTGCCAAAGATCCACCGGCGGGATGTGATCCCGGAGGATGAAGAGCGTTACCAGACGATCTATGCCAAGCACGAAGGTGCGGTGGCTGCACCCACGGCAGGACTGCATTTCAGTCGTGAGCTGATGAAGCGCCTGGAACTCCTGGGGGTTACTTTTGCCGAGGTCACCCTGCATGCCGGACTGGGTAATTTCCGTACTATTGAAGTTGAAGACCTGACCAAACACAAGATGGATTCGGAAGAGGTGATCATGGATGACAAAAATGCCGGCATCATTAATGCTGCAAAAGGCAGGAGGAACAAGGTATGTGCGGTGGGCACCACCTCGATGAAAGCACTGGAAACAACGGTTTCCATTACCGGAAAGGTGAAGCCCTACAATGGCTGGACGAATAAATTTATTTTTCCCCCTTACGAATTCAAGCTGGCGGATGCCATGATCACCAATCTTCATTTGCCTCAGTCGTCGATGATGATGATGGTGGCGGCTTATGCTGGTTATGATTTCCTGCTGGAAGCTTACCGTGAAGCCGTGGATAAAAAATATCGCTTCTTCACCTACGGCGATGCCATGCTGATCATCTGATATGCCGGATAAACATGTGATAATCCCCGCCGGGGGTCGCGGAAGCCGAATGGGTACGGCCCTTCCCAAGCAATTTCATGAACTTGATGGTATTCCTGTGATCTTTCGCAGCATGCAGGCCTTTGTGAATTATTCTTCCGATGTAGATCTCATCATTGTTCTTCCTGCCGGGCATGAAGAAGAATGGGAAAACCTGTGCCGGGAGCATGATCTTTCGATCCGGCACCGAACATGCACCGGGGGCGATACCCGTTTTCATTCTGTGAAGAAGGGTCTGCAGTTGATCGGGGGTGAAGGCCTGGTGGCCATTCACGATGCTGTACGTCCGCTGGTTTCTGTTTCACTGATCAGCAAGTGTTTTGAGGCGGCTGCTCTTCACGGAAATGCTGTTCCGGTGGTTCCGATGGCCGATTCGGTCAGGCAATTGAGCGGATCGATCAACCGGCCGGCTGACCGCGATACTCTGAGGTTGGTGCAAACCCCCCAGGTTTTTGAACTTTCCCTGATCCGGCAGGGCTATGCCGGCGATTTTCGGCAAAGTTTTACGGATGATGCCAGTGTAGTGGAATCCATGGGTGTTCCCATCCACCTCGTGGAAGGGGAAAAGCGAAACATCAAGATCACCACCCTCGACGACATGTATATGGCTGCGGCGTTATTATAAAAGAAGAACGAACAACGGGACCTCACAGGTCCTTGGACCTGTGAGGTCCCCCCGTTTATTTCCATCGAAACGAAAGAATATTTCCCATGACCCCGCTGAACACAATAAAGAAGGGATAGATCAGCTGGTGCGATACATAGTTCCGGAGCAGTTTACGCTGTCCGGCAAAACCAGTGACCTTCCAAAGCAGGGGAAGATCGACCAGGCATTTGAATACATAGGCAGAAGCAAAGAGCAGGAAGGCATTCAGGGAGAAAAGCCCCCAGATGAAGCTGCTTACAATACCCAGGTTAAACAACATTACCACCAATGCGGTGATGATCATGAAGGCGTCGCGGTATGCCGGGCTTTTGGCTACCCAGCGGAATCGCTGGTTTATGAATCCCCCCAGACTGTTTATGGCAGCCGTGAAAACGATGGTCTGGGGATCGCGGGCAAAACCAATGCTTGCGGCGCCAAAGTTCTTGCGGAATTTTTCGAGCAGGAATATATCATCGCCCCCCCTGATGTGAAAATTTCCTTCAAAGCCATGCACTTCTTCAAAGGCCTCCTTTTCGTAGAGGAGGTTGGCTCCGTTGCACATGATGGGGAAACCGGCCCCGATACTTCCTGCGCCGGATCCCACCAGGCTCAGGAACTCCAGGGCCTGGAAGCCGGTGATCGCATCCTGCGGACTTTCGATGGCCACAGGTCCTGACAGCATTTTATACTTGCTTCTGAAACAGGCATTTACCATGCCGGAAAGCCAATTCTTGACGGGCTTGCAATCGGCGTCTGTACAGAGGATATACTTTCCCCGGGCATGGGATATCCCATGCGTAAGGGCTTGTTTTTTGCCGCTTTTTCCCTCCGGGAGATGAAGAAGACTGAAATTCTCTTCGCGGTGGTAGGCCTCTGCAAATTGGACGGAATTATCGGTAGAGTGATCGTTTACGAGGATGATCTCGAAAGCATCTTTCGGATAGTTTTGGGCAGTGAGGCTTTCCGCCAGTTCGTTCAGGATATGAGATTCATTTTTGAAGGGCACGATAATGCTGACGAATTCCGGTTCCGTTTCTTTCGGCTGCTTTTTCTCCAATCGCGACCAGCCGAAAGTGAACAGCAGGATCAGGATTGCATACAGGCCGGAAAGCAAAGCCAGTACTACCAGGAGTATGAGTTCTGCATCAGTCATGCCTTGATTTTCGGAAGAATTTCAGATTAAACACGAAAATGGTTCCGCAAAGCGCCGGGATCACCAGGTTGATGATCCAGAGCGAGGTAGAAGCTGCAATAATGCCCAGGCTGATGGTTTCTGGCATATCGAGGGGATTGCCGAAGTAGATCCCAACCAGGAAAAGGGCAACGGAGCCGCGTATGCCCAGTTCTGTGATCGCCACGGTAGGGATCATGGTCATCACGAAAAAGATCACCGCGATGATGAGCATATTTTCAATAAAGGGAAGCTCAACCCCGAATACCCTGAATAACAGGAAAAGTTGAACAGAAAAAACGAGGAAACGAAAAAAGCTGAGCCCGATCACAGTCAGCAGTTCACGGGTGGTGTATGCCGACAGTACATGTATGTAGGAAAGAAGCCTTTTCATGAGTTTTCCTCTGGCCTTTCCCGCCAGGGAGGAAAGCACGGAAATATTCAGGAACAGCAATATCACCAGTATGTTGATCGCCAGGACAAGGATGGCTCCGCCCCAGAAAAAATAATGCTGGAGATTGAGCGGAATATTGAAATAGTCCATCAGGGTTTCATGGCGCAGCAGGAAAAGCAGGTAGATCCCGGTAGTACCGGTGATGAAGGTGATCAGGAGCTGGCTCATGCTGCCCAGTATAGTGATGAAGATCCCTTCGATGCGGTTAGCTTTTTCGAGGATAAAGACCCTGCCGAAATAATCCCCGACACGGTTGGGAGTGATGGAGCTCACGGCCACCCCGGTCAGTGTAGCTTTCAGGGAGCGGAACCAGTTTACCCGTTCGATCTTATTGATCAGCAGGCACCATTTGAATGCTTCGGTACCCCAGTTCACGATCATCAACAGGAAGATGAGGGCGATTAGAGCGTAAAAGCGGGGGGTGGAAAATACATCGATGAACTGGTCGAAAAGACCGGGCAGGTCTCGTTTGCGGAATACCTGCAGGTAGATGAACCCATAGGTGGCAAAGATTATCAGGAACCTTATAAGATAGTTGTATGTTTTGCGTAATTTTGTTTTCATCAGGTATGGTAAAAGCACATCCTTCGAAGAATGACCGCATCATACTGGGGATTGACCCGGGCACCAATATTCTTGGCTATGGATTAATCCACCATAAAGGTAATAAAATAGAGCTGATCAGTCTTGGGGTTTTGAAACTCGGACGTTATGCTGATCATGGCCTGAAACTCAAGCACATCTTTGAACGCATTTCTGCTTTAATTAAAGAGTACAAGCCGGATGAAATGGCTATTGAGGCCCCGTTTTTCGGAAAAAACGTTCAATCGATGTTAAAGCTTGGCCGGGCGCAGGGGGTTGCCATGGCGGCTGCGCTTCATCTGGAGGTGCCCATATTTGAGTATTCGCCCCGTAAGATCAAGCAGTCGATCACCGGCAGGGGCAATGCTTCCAAGGAGCAGGTGGCCGGGATGCTTATCACCCTTCTAAAGATCGAGGATCCCCCGAAATACATGGATGCCACCGATGGTCTGGCTGTGGCGGTATGCCATCATTTCCAGCGGAAACCTGGTGTGGAGGGGGAGCATTACGGGAGTTGGAAAAGTTTTTTGTCGAAGAATCCGGATAAGCTTAAGTAGAGCCGTAGGGTTGCCAACCCTATTAGGGTTGGCAACCCTAATGCTAACGCCTGATTATCAGCTTATTCTGAAATACACTTTTCCCCTCCCGGATGAGCATGAAATACAGCCCGCTGCGCAATTCTTTAGTATTTATTGGGCTACCCGTGTATTGCTCCATTTTGACAAGCCTTCCGAGAGCATTGTAAAATTCGACCTCCGCCGAAGAAACCCCATGGATCATTATATGATCATCAGCAGGATTGGGATAAATTATCGATGAATATTTTATAATGGGTTCTCCCACGGATACCGGAGGTCCTCCACCACTATCGGAACATGCAATATTACTAAAACGGTATGATGAAGCATTGAGCATATTGTTATAGATCACACTATCCATGAAGTACTGGGTATGCATGCTTACGGGTACATTGATCAATGTATTTTCGATCTCAAGCAGGCTGGCCTTACGGTTCAGGAAATAGGATCCCCAAGCCGGGATTACAGAATCACCATCCATCATCAGCCAATCATGTTTATAGGGCATGACCGGATCTTCAGGACTATGAATGCTGATGAGTGCCGGATCATTGGAATCCATGACCGAGATATCGAGCAAACCGCCCGAACAATTCAAAACCCCTGAAGGAAAAGGCCTGTATTGAAGATTCATGCTCGAATTGCCCTGCATCCCACCCTGGGAATAGATCAATTGCCTCATCTGCTGTTCAGCTTCATTGATGTTGTCGAGATAGGCGGTCGTATTAGCAATGATGGCCCCGGAAGATATTCCGGCCAGGAAATAATAATTGGTATCGGCCCTGAAATGATTTGCGGTGGCTGCATCTTCATTCATGTATCTCATGGCTGCTTTCAGATCCGACATGCCGCGAACAATGGCATCCTTCAAAAGAAATGAATCCATGGGGGTCTTTAAATCGTAAAGGCGGTAGTCGATGGAAACAGCCAGATATCCCCTAAGCGAATAATCGCTTGCCATTTTAATAAAACGGAAACCGCTTTTTGATCCCGAAGTGAAACCTCCGCCATGGACAATGAACACTACAGGCCGCCTCGACAAAGTATCCCCCAATGGTTCATAGATATCCATTTTCAGGTTTGTTTCCTCCCCTCCGATAGTGATGTTGAAGCCATAGGAAACATCGGTTGTTACAATGACACTGTCGAAGATTTCTTCGCTATAGCGTTGTCCGTTGCAGCCGGGGTTTTGGGCCTGCAGGGAAAATATAAATATTAATAAAATTAAAACGAATGTGATCTGCTTTTTCATAGGGCTCTGCTTTATCTGCAGATTTGGGTTTTATTCGGTCTGAAAAGGGTGTTTGCCTTTCAGACAGACATGAACGGAAAAGGTTGTTTGAAAAGTATGTTAATTTTGCAGAAAACTCAGCCCATGAACATTGCTGCACTGGTATCAGGAGGAGTCGACAGCTCGGTAACCATTCCTATTCTTAAGGAAATGGGCCATAACCCGGTGATCTTTTACATTAAGATCGCTATGGAGGATGAGCCGGGCTATATGGACTGTCCTTCGGAAGAGGATATCGAGATCACCACCTGGATCGCGAAAAAGTATGGCTTGAAGATGGAGATCGTGGATCTGCAGAAAGAATACTGGGATCGGGTGGTGAGTTATACCATCGATACGGTGAAGCAGGGCCTGACCCCCAATCCTGATGTGATGTGCAACCGCCTGATCAAGTTTGGCAGTTTCATTGATAAATACGGAAAGGATTTCGATAAGGTATCTACGGGGCACTATGCCTCGGTGATCGAGAATGAGAATGGCTACTTCCTGGGCACTGCCCGCGATACCCGTAAGGACCAGACCTATTTCCTGGGCCGAATTACCTATGAACAGCTCAGTATGGCGATGTTTCCTATCGATACGATGTGGAAATCGGAAGTCAGGGAAATGGCGGAAAAGATGAAGCTTCCGAGCGCCCATCGTCCCGACAGCCAGGGCATTTGCTTCCTTGGGAAGATCAATTACAATGATTTTATCCGCAAATACGTGGGAGAAAAGCCCGGGAAGATCGTGGAACTTGAAACCGGAAAGATCTGGGGAGAGCACAAAGGATTATGGTTCCACACCATCGGACAGCGCAAGGGGCTTGGCCTGAGCCAGGGCCCCTGGTTCGTGGTCAGGAAAGACCTCGACGAAAATGTGCTCTATATCTCGAACGGCTATGATCCTGTAGCCCAATACAATGATAACATTAAACTGGCCGATTTCCAGTTTATCAACACTGCTCACCCGCTTGAGCTTTCCGCCCCGCGGAAGATCACTTTTAAGATCCGCCACCAGCCCGAATTCAGTTCCGGCAGCCTGAACATTGAGAATGGAATGCATGTTATACATTCAGACAAACCCATTTCGGGAGTTGCTCCCGGACAGTTTGGTGTTGTTTACGATGAAGACAAAAAGATCTGCCTCGGAAGCGGAATAATCACCTTATAAAAACAAAGCATGGAAAATTTTGAAATATACAATCCGGTCAGGGCCTATTTTGGGAAGGATGTGATCGGGAACCTGCCCGGAGAAATTGAAAAACACGGCCGTAAAGTCTTGTTGGTGTACGGAAAGGGTAGCATTAAAAACAATGGTATTTATGATGCCGTGATGGAACAATTACAGGCATCCGGCGCTGAAGTAACGGAATTTGCAGGGATCAAATCCAACCCCCTGATCGGTGATGTGCGCGATGCCGTTGCCCTGGGAAAAGAAAAAGGTGTGGAGGTGGTCCTTGCCGTTGGAGGGGGTAGCGTGGTTGATTCTGCCAAGGTGATCGCCCTGGGCATTGCCGGGGAAGATGACCCCTGGGATTATATAAAGGGTAATAAAAAACCCCAATCGGCACTTCCCATATTCGTAGTGCTGACCCTGGCAGCCACAGGAACGGAAACCAATCGTTTTGCCGTGGTTCAAAATCCGGATACCCGTGAAAAACTTGGTTTCCGAAGCCAGTATATTTATCCTGCAGCGGCTTTCCTCGATCCCTCCTACACCTTCAGCGTATCGGCAGATTACACGGCTTTCGGTATCACTGACCTGATTGCGCATGCTCTCGAGGCCTGGTTCGGGGACGGGGATGCCAGCCTGAGCGATCGCTTCGTGACCAGCATTATCAGGGAAGCCATAGACTATGGACCCCAACTGATGGAAAACCTCCACGACTACGACCTCAGGGCAAGGATCATGTATGCGGCCACCATGGCCCTGAACAACCTCACCATGTACGGGCGTGTTTCGGGCGACTGGGGAGTGCACAGCATCGGGCATGTGCTTTCGGTGTTGTACGATGTACCCCACGGTGCTTCCTTATCGATTGCTTATCCCGCCTGGCTGCGACTGCATGCCGACAGGGCAGGGGATCGCATCATTCAACTGGGGAAAAGCCTGTTTGGAACAACCACAGTTGAAGATACCGTAAAAGGCTTCGAAGATTTCTTCACCTCAATCAACAGCCCGGTGAGGATCTCACAAACGGAATACGGTGAATACAATAAAGCAGATATCCTGGCTACACTGGAAAGCAACCAGGCCGGCGGGGCACACCATACCCTCAGCTCGGAAGATTACCATAAACTGGTTGAGCTGATGTGGTAAGCTCCATCCTAGAGGTGTATGTTCAATGAAAGAAAGCCAAGCGGCCCGATATAGGTCCGGAAACCGCTGCGGTCTTCTTTGTTTTCAGAATCATCGTAATTGTAGGGATTGTCGCTGTGATATTTGGAGGTATTGTTTCCCTTCATGAACTCGGCATTGAACTTCACTTCGGTACCCACCGAAAGAGCCGGAGTAATGAATACATTCACCCCGATCAGGGGGCTTGCCCCGAAACAGTTCTCATCGATGATGTATTCACTGGTACTGGTGTACTGAGGCCCTTCTTCCTCCCACTTGAAATTGTAGTGGAGTTTATTGTAGGTCACATCAAAACCGTAGAAAATATTTACCCTCCCGAGGGTCTTATGCCATTCATAGCCCAGGTTGAGCCCTGCCCCGAAATGATTGCTTGAAAAAGTTCGGTCAGGATCATCTGTATCAGTCAGCTTGTTTTTATTCTGACGGTAACTCAGCCCCATGCGAAAGGCCCCCTTATCGGTATGGCATTTTAACCCGAGAATGACCCTGGGTTGCCGGTAATAATCTCCGTAGGGCATATAATAATAAAAATCGGTGTAGTCGTAATAGTAGTAATCATACCACCAGTTGTTCTTGGCAAAGATGTCGGCGAAGCCGATGTTGATCTCAAATTTTTTGGCATTGAAAGCCGTTTTTTCTTCTTCCTGGGCCATCATGCCATAGGCCATGAAGCACAAAAAAGCAATCAGGATTCCTTTTTTCATAGGGCTAAGGTTTTTAGGTTAATAGCGTGATATGATCAAAGATACAAAAAAGCCATTGCAATTGAAAAATTCCGGGGTGCTCTGTTTCCCGGTCCTTTTCGCTGAAATGGCCTTGTATTCAATATTTTTTCATCACCCTGTTACTCTTTCAGTATTTTCATCAGCAGCATCCTGTTGTTTTCAAGGATGATGTTGCAGAAATAGATCCCGGGGTGAAGGTCGATCACACTGAGTTTCTGTTCGCAGGGTCCCTGACATTCAAACTGGTCCTGGAATACAATGTTTCCGATCAGGTCCGCGATCTTTACCGAATGTATACTGATATCGGATTTAAGGATGAGGTAATCATGGCAGGGATTGGGATACACTTTCAGGATGTCGGATGAATATTCCTCAATGCCTACCATTACCGTAATGTAATTCTCTTTGGCGATGGAGTCGTTTCCTCCCGGGCCACTGGCCAGCAGACTGACCGTATACTGCCCGGAACTGGTGTAGGTGTGGGCCGGATGCTGGGTAGCAGAGGTGTTTCCGTCGCCGAAATACCATTTCCATGACGTCACTCCTCCGCTGGTCTGATCGGTAAAATTAACCAGAAGCGGGAAGAATCCTGAAGTCGGGTTTCCGGTGAAATCCGCTGTCGGGGGCAGATTGGAAACATTGATATAGTCGGTCTTGGTTTCAATATCATTGCCTCCCGGACCACTTACCGTCAGGCTTACCGTATAGGTTCCCGGGTTCAGATAGGTGTGGTTGGGATTCTGGACCATAGAAGTGTTCCCGTCGCCGAAATCCCACGACCAGGAAGTGACCGTGCCGGCCGACATATCTGTGAACTCTACCAGGAGTGGCGGAGGGCCTGATGTGGGCACGGCGGTAAAGCCTGCTGTCGGAGCCGGGTATTGCACATCGATATAGTCCGTTTTGGTATGGGTATCGGTTCCTCCGGGGCCTGTTACCGTGAGACTCACCGTATATGTTCCGGGATCATTGTACACATAGGCTGGATTTTGCAGGACTGAAGTATCACCATTTCCAAAATCCCAGTGCCAGGTGTTTACACTATCGAGGGAAAGATCGGTGAAGTTCACGCTCAGGGGAGCGATCCCGGAAGTAACATCAGCTGTGAAATCAGCCGTTGGCGGAAGATATAATATGTCAATATAATCCAGCTTGGTTAGGGAATCGGTTCCGCCCGGACCGATCACGGTCAGTTTAACATCATAGAGTCCGGGATCGTTGTAGGTGTGCACCGGATTTTGCATTGTCGAAGTATTTCCATCGCCAAAATCCCAGTCCCAGGTGGTGATGGTATTTTGGGAAAGATCGGTAAAGGCCACATCCAGGGGAGGTGTTCCTGTTGTGGGAGTGCCGGAGAAATCAGCTACCGGCTGGGCATAGGGAGTATAGAGGTCTGACCACCACACACCGCGCCCAAAAGTAGCTGCATAAAGCTTATGATCGGTGGGAGAGGCCCCGTAATAGATCTCCAGTTCGGTGACCACCACATTGGGCAATCCATTGCTGAAAGGTACCCAGTTGCCTCCATCCTGTTTTACATAAACCCCCACATCGGTGGCAGCATAGAGCTCAATACCGGTGTAGTCCTTATTCTGTATCACACACATTACCGGCAGGGTGGGAAGACCGGTGGAAATATTGTTCCAGCTGCTTCCCCCGTTGGTGCTTTCATAAACCCCGTTTCCATTATAGCCCCCCATACTTACCCAAAGGTGGTTGGGATCATCGTCCTTCACACAGATGTAGGTGATATTGGAACTGCCCACCGGAAGATTGGAAGTTATGTTGCTCCATTGCTGGGTGGCTCCCCCTCCATTGGTGGTACGGTATATATTTCCATGGGTGGCGGCATAGATGTATAAATGATTGCTGGTGCTGATGGCCATGCTCCTGAAATCCGTAGAACCTCCCTGGTTACTGATCTGTGACCAGTTATTCCCCTGGTCGGTGCTTTTATACACTTCTTCGTAACCAACATAAAGGGTGTTATTGTATGTAGGATCGATCAGGTAAGGCGTACACCAGGCCCCGCTGCCGGGGATGCTTCCGGTGATACCGGTACTGTTCCACCAGTAGTCGTAGGTGCGGTAAATATCTCCGTAGTACAATGCCCCGTACTGGGTATTTTCATCGGTGTAGTCCACGATGCATTCAAATCCGTCACCTCCGATCACATCATTCCATACTCCGCTGAGCAATGCTTTGGTCCCATTATCCTGCAATCCAATGATGACTTCATCCGGATTGGTCTGGCCCACGCCCAGCCGGTAGATCTGCGAGATGGCCATACCGGAGGAGAGGTGGGCCCAGGTAGTTCCCCCGTCGGAGGATTTATACAAGCCTCCGTCGTTGGCTTCAAAAATGGTGGAGGTTCCGTTCTGGAAGGTCAGGAAATGCTTATCGGCATGCACATTCTGTGCGTAGGGTGTACCACAGCCGGTCCAGTGGTTTACGATGCTCCAACTACTGCCTCCGTTGGTGCTTTTCCAGGTGTTCACCCCTCCGACATATACATTATTGGCATTGGTCGGGTCGGTGGCGATGCAGAGGTCGTAGGATCCCTGACCACCGCTTCCACTGCCTGAACAATTCCATCCAAGCAGGTTATTTCCCGATGTGGTTCCGTCAAATACTTTGGTATAGGATGTTCCGCTGTTGGTCGATTTATAGATTCCATCCAGTCCCCCGCCTGATGCGGCTACCAGGGCATACACCCAGGTAGGCTGGTTTGCGCTTACCGCCAGTTCGGTGCGAATACCCGAATAGCTGGTCACGAAGGAAAAGCTGCTCCCCGAGTTGGTAGAAACATAGATAGAGGTGCTGCTCCAGCCCTCGGTAGAACCGTATATCGTAGTAGGATCGCCGGGTTTGAATTCCATATCGATGAACACATCGCTGGTTACTTTGGGCCAGGTATTCCCGCCGTCGGTGGTTTTATACACCCCGTCGGTGGTGGCGGCATAAATGGTCTGGTAGGCGGAGTTGGGATCCATCAGCAGCCTGTTCACGCGATGTTTCTGGCTGGCCGCGAAACTCAATGCCGTGGGAGCCCATGTGGCTCCACCGTCGGTGGATTTTAACACCCCGACACTATTGTTGTCGTTGGATTGCTGGCCTCCCAATGACCAGAGAGATCCTCCGTCGCGGTCGCCGGTGGCGATATAGAGGATGTCGGGCCCGACCACGGGGTCGATCACCAGGATATCACTAACCCCGAGAACAGGAACGGTATCGTTGAGGTTGGTCCAGGTATTGCCGTCGTCGGTGGTATGCCAGATACCTCCCGAGGCAGCGCCGGTATAGTATTCGCTGGTACTTCCGGGAACAAAGGCCACACAATTCAGCCGTCCGAGGCCTGCATATCCTCCCGGTGAGGAATTTGGTCCGAGGCTCTGCCAGTTGCCTCCCTGGCTCCGGTCTTTGTTCTGCTGACGATGAAACTCATCCAGTGCTTTCATGTCGGGAAATGCACCGGTAGTGGGATTAACGCGGCTTTCCCAATACCATTCCCAGCGTTTGAACTGTTTGTAGTAAGGGGCCTTAACTTTTTCGCCATCTTGCATGTAATACCCGTTTTTTACCTGGAAGGGTTCCCAATAATCGTAGAAGGCCTGTTGTATTTCAAAGAAATTCAGGCTGCCTTCTTCGAGTTTGTCCTGGGGTAAATTCCGGATCCATTCCTGGGAATACACACTGCCGGAAAGGCATAGTGCGATGAGAACCGTTAGTAGAACGTTCTTCATGACTATAAAAATTTGGTCGTTTATGGGCCTTGGTTTATGCATAGCTATTCATACACTAAAAGTGTATACGAATATTATCCACGCATGTTACCTGTAAGCAAATTTAACATGAAATAATCATGAAATCAAGTTTCCTGCACATATAGCGTGCTCGCAGGGAAAAAAAGAGGGAGAGACCCTGGTGATTTATAAAACATCCGGATCTCTCCCTCCCGGGAATTTTGCGCCATCAGTGATGGCCTTCAAAATTAATCTTCTTCGCTTTGTTCCTCGTATTCTTTCAGGAGTTTATCCTGGATCTCGCCCGGAACCTGTCCGTATTCGGCGAAGGTCATTTCGTAGGAAGCGCGTCCGCTGGTGAGCGAACTGAGTGCGGTTGAATAGCGGTTCATTTCCGCCAGGGGTACCCTTGCTTTGATGCTTCCGCCGTCCATGCCCATGATGATGGCGCGACGGCCCTGGAGGTCGGTCATAACGGCACCCATTTTATCTTCGGGCACATTCACTTCCACGTCGTAGATCGGCTCCATGATCTTGGGACCGGCTTCTTTAAAAGCGAGGCTGAAAGCATTACGCCCGGCCAGTTTGAAAGATACTTCGTTGGAATCGACCGAGTGCATTTTTCCGTCGTAAACCATAACGCGGATATCGCGGGCATAGGAACCCGTGAGCGGTCCGCGTTCCATGCGTTCCATGATCCCTTTGAGGATGGCCGGAAGGAAGCGGGCATCGATGGCCCCACCGACAATACAGTTGTAGAAAATGAGCTTTCCGCCCCATTCCAGTTCGATCTCGTCTTTGCCCCTGACGTTCACGGCCACTTCAGAATCACCTTTGATGATGCTGAGCGGGTTTACCGACGACATTTTGATCTGCTGCTTCAGCTTGAATTTGCTGGGTTCGGGCATCCCTTCTGTATAAGGCTCGATCACGATATACACTTCCCCGAACTGTCCGGATCCACCGGATTGTTTTTTGTGCAGGTAGTTGGCCTGTGATACCCGGGTGATGGTTTCACGGTAAGGGATCTTCGGTGTATGGAATTCTACCGGGATCTTATACTGGTTCTCGAGGTACCATTTCAGGATATTCAGGTGCAGTTCGCCCTGGCCTTCAACGATCAGCTGGCGCAGCTCTTTGGAGTGGCCGGCGAGAATGGTCAGGTCTGATTTGTGGATCTCATTCAATGCCATGCCGAGTTTTTCATCATCGGCCTGGTTCTGGGCTTTGATGGCCACCCTGAACTTGGGATTCGGCATTTTAATGTGCTCGAGCTCGTCACTGCTGTTTTTTGCGGTATTGAGGGTGTCGTTGGTATGAGTGTCTTTCAGTTTGATGGTTGCAAAAATATCACCCGCAACCACTTTATCGAGTTTCTCACGGTTTTTGCCACAGAAGGCAAACATCTGGGAGATGCGCTCCTTGTTGCTGGTACGGGCATTGTTCAGGTCAAGGCCTTCAGTGACCTCACCGGAATAAAGTTTCATAAAGGAAACCTCTCCGAGGTGGGATTCGAGGGTGGTCTTAAAAACAAATGCCAGGGTCGGATCGGATGCATTGCAATTGATCTCTTTACCGTCTTTGGTTTTAATGGCAGGCATTTCATCCGGTGCGGGAGCATTGTTCACGATGAACTCCAGCAGGCGGTCAACGCCCATATTGTGTTTGGCGTTGATGCACATCACCGGGAAGAAGTTCCGGGTAACGAGGCCTGATTTCAGTCCGTCTTTCATTTCATCTTCGGACAGGGTTCCGTTCTCAAAGAATTTTTCCATCAGGGCTTCGTCGCTGGCGGCCAGGTCTTCGATCATGGCAGCCTGCATTTCTTCCGCCTTATCTTTTTCACTGTCGGGAATGTCGAGGATTTCGGCTTTTCCGCCATCTTCGGCATACTTGAACATTTTCATCTTGATGAGGTCGATGAACGAATTGAAGCCCAGTCCGATATTCACGGGATACTGAACCACGGTAATGCCTCCGCCGAAATCGGATTTCATCTGGGCGATGGTCTCATCGAAATTGGAGTTTTCATGTTCGAGGTGGTTCATGGCAAAGATCAGGGGCGTTTCGTTCGCTTTGGCATTGCGCCATGCGATCTCGGTACCCACTTCAACGCCATTTTGTGCATTGACCACCACTACACCGGTATCGGCCACTTTAAGGGTCGAGATCACCTCGCCCACAAAGTCATCAAAACCGGGAGTATCGATAATATTGACCTTATGGTTCTGGTACAGGGTATAAAGTACTGTGGAGGAGATGGAGTTCTGGCGTTCCAGTTCGATCTCACGGTAATCGGAGGCTGAGTTCTTTTCATCTACAGAACCCCTTCTCTGGATTACACCGCCCTGAAAGAGCATGCTCTCGCTGAGGGTGGTTTTTCCCGATTTTGCACCGCCGAGGATGGCGATGTTCTTAATTTCGTTCGTTTGATAGGCCTTCATATGAATACTGGTGTAAAAAATTAGTTAACGATTGCCCTAAAAAGGGCTGCAAATGTATAAAAATCTGATGAATAATAAAAATGGCTCCTGATTCCGACATCCCGCTGGCAGAACAATGTAAGTTTTGAGTTTTGGGTTTTAGGTTTTGTGTTCAAAGACAAAAGTCATAACACATAATACCTTATACCTGATACTTATCAAATTACAATCCGGCAATCAGGGCAAGCGCCTTTTTCCAGCCTTCCTCATCGAGCCGGGCCCCGGTGATCTCAATGAGCTTTCCCGCCAGGATACTGCCGGTGCGGGCACATTTCTCCAGGTCGTGGCCCTGGCTGAGCCCGTAAAGAAAACCGGCGGCATAGATATCGCCGGCACCATTGGTATCCACCACTTTTGCTTCGATGGCAGGAACCCTGATCACCTGGCCTTCGCTTTTCACCATGGAGCCGTCCTTCCCGGTCTTCACCACGGCGATACGGCAGAGCGCTGCAAATGCATCCAGGGCTTCTTCCGGTTCTTGGCCGGTAAATGAGCGGGCTTCTTCTTCATTGGCAAAAACAATATCGACATAGTCGCGGATGATCTCTTTCAGGAACTCCAGGTTTTCTTCCACCACATTGTAGCTGGCCATATCGAGCGAAATGTCCATTCCAAGGTCTTTGGCGACCTTAACGGCTTTTCTCAGCAGTTCATGGTCCTGGACGAGATAACCTTCTATGTGAAAAATGCTGTGCCCGGCGAAAGCATCTGGTGTCAGGTCGGCAGCCGAGAGTTCGACCGCAGCACCGAGGTGGGTGGCAAAAGTACGTTCCTTGTCAGGGCTGATCAGTGCCACTGCCCGGCCCGAATGCGTATCGCTGGTGTAGAGGATGGGTTTGATCCCATGCTTTTCAAGGTCCTCGCGGAAAATCCGGCCGTAGTCGTCCTTGCCGACTTTCCCGATAAAACTGCATTCGGCTCCCAGGCGGGCGATACCGTATATGGTGTTGGCTGCCGACCCGCCGCTGGCAAAGGATTGCGGCAGGTTTTCGCAGGCTTCCCTGATCTTTCCCGAACGATGGATATCCACCAGTTGCATGCTCCCTTTGGGCAGATCCAGTTGCTCCAGGAGCTCATCCCGGTCGATAAAAACGATGATATCCACAAGCGCATTTCCCAGTCCGATGATCTTCGACATGATTCGTATTTTTAGTTAGGATAAAGTCAAAATACTTCAGTGGCACAAAGGTAAATGAATTCAGTGAATGGCCGGGCGTTCTCTTTGCTCCGGAGTTTTGATCGATGGTCTAAGAAAATTTACTGAATCGGATAGGAATATTTACGCAAGATACTGTCTGGCTGGAATTAATATAGTATTTTTATTTCCGGACTGAAGAATTAGGATCAGTCGCTGTAGGAGGAACAGTACTATGCCGGCTAAAGATACATCCCCCCGGGAAAAAAGAAGACAGCTCATCCTGGATGACTTCATGAACTCTGTTTCCGAAGCTTTGGTGATCTATGATCATGACCTGAATTTTATTGAGGTGAATGAAGTGGCCCGGAAACAAATAGGCCTTCCCAGGTCAAAAATACTGGGCATGAACATGCGTGACCTCATACCCGGAGTTGAGAAAACGAAGCGATACAAAAAGTATATGGAGGTTATCCGCAGCGGGACAGCCTTTGAAGAAGAAGTGCAGGATCATCCCTTTGCGCCGGGGAGGTATATTCTGATCAGGGCATTCAAGATCGAAGACGGGCTCGGAATTACCACCACTGATATTACCAGCAGTAAACTGGCCCTGGCAACGGAGCAGCAACTGAAGAAGGACCTGGAATTTCTGAAAGACTCGGCAACGGCACTCATTGAGATGAGCAATGAGGATGAATTGTTCCAGTACACCGCAGATACCTTGCGGGAGATTTGCGGAGGTTGTTCCACCATCGTAAACATCAGGGATCGGTCCAATAAAAATATTCTTGTGAGGGCTCATTCCTTGTCGAAAGAGCAGTTCCGGATCGCCCGCTCCCACCTTGGAAACAGGATACTGGGGATGAGCTTTCCTACCTATAAAAATGAAAAGCTTTTAAAATCCGGAAAACTTGTTCACCTGAAAGATGGCCTGTATGACATTTCCAGCGGAAAGATCCCTAAGGCAGTATGTTCATCCATCGAGAAACTGACCGGTATAAAGGCATTATACACCCTGGGTTTTACCCGGGAGGAAGTCCTTTTTGGGAATGTTTTGATCTTTGAGACCGATGAGAACAGATCGCTGAACAGCAGCCTGATAAAAGCTTTTATCCGGCAGGTTTCCATTGCTATTGAGAGGATTCGAACAGAAAGGGCATTGCACGAAAGTGAAACCCGCTATAACATTGCTTTTGCCACCAGCCCGGATGCTGTGAATGTGAATCGCTTGTCCGACGGCATGTATGTGGATATCAATGAGGGTTTTACGAAAATTACGGGTTATACCCGCGAAGAGATTATTGGCTATACTTCCCTGGAAAAGGACATCTGGGTCAGGCCGGAAGATCGCCAATTCCTGGCAAAAACACTTCTCAATAAAGGATTTGTCAGGAATATGGAGACCGAGTTCAGGATGAAAAATGGTGATATACTCGTTGGCCTGATGTCGGCACACCTGTATAAGCATGATGGGGTGGATCACATTATTTCCATCACCCGCGACATTACCAGCCGGAAGAGAGCCGAGGAGGAACTCCGGATCAGCGAGGAAAGGTACCGCGTAGTGGCCAGGCAGACGGGCCAGATCGTATACGACTACGACATTGAAAGTGGCCGGATAAGCTGGGTGGGGGCCATTGAGGAAGTCCTGGGCTATACCCAGGAGGAATTTGCCGGGGTGAACATTGATGAATGGGAAAAAATGGTCCATCCTGATGATGTGAAGGCTGCCGTTGACAATTTGCAGAAAGCCATTGATGAAAAGAGTCCCTATGATATGGAATACCGCCTTCAACATAAAGACGGAAGCTATGTGGATATTGAGGAGCATGGCCTGTGCATTCCTGACCGGGGTGGGGAACGCTACCGCATGCTGGGTTCCCTGGCCGACATCACCCAGCGGAACAAATACCAGGAAAGCCTGAAACTTGCCTGGGAAAAAGCGCGGGAATCGGATCGCTTAAAAACGGCCTTCCTGGCCAACATCAGCCATGAGATACGCACACCCATGAATGCCATCCTGGGCTTTTCCGACCTGCTCATGAATCCGAACATCAGTACGGCGAATCGTGCCGATTATATCGATATGATCAATAAAAGCAGCCACAACCTTTTGAATATCATCAACGATATCATCGACTTTTCAATGATCGAAACGGGTCAGATGCAGCTTTATACCGGTGAATTCATGCCCCTGAACATGATGAAGGAACTGCATGCCACCTTCCGCCAGCAACTGGAATTGCTGGGAAAGGAACACCTGGATTTAAAGCTGGATATTCCCGCCGCTGACGATAAGTTGATCCTTGTTTCGGATGAGGAGCGGATCAGGCAGGTGATGACCAACCTCATCGGCAATGCGATAAAATATACCGATAGCGGAGAAATACGCATTGGTTATCGTATCGGCCCGCAAAGCCAAAACCGCTCAAAGATCGAGTTTTTCGTGGCCGATACCGGTATCGGGATACCGCCGGAAAACCGTGAACTGATCTTTGAACGATTCCGCCAGCTCGACGATTCCAACACCAGGAGGTATGGGGGGAACGGACTGGGCCTGAGTATTTCTACCGAGATCGCCAGCCTGCTGGGCGGAGAGATCAGCCTGGAATCGGAAGTGGGAAAGGGATCTGTATTTTATTTCACCATTCAGGATATACCCGTATCCGCGGAGGATACCGGGAAAACAGAAGAAGAATCAGAAAAGGTCGGGTACCCCTGGGAAGATAAGCGGGTGCTTGTAGCGGAAGATGTTATCTCGAATTATCACCTTATCGAGAGCATGCTGGATTGTACGGGCATCTCCATCGACTGGGCCAGGAACGGGGAGGAGGTGTTGAAATTATACCATGAGGGGACGAAGTACGATCTGATCCTGATGGATATCCGCATGCCGGTACTGAATGGTTACGAAGCGACCGCCAAACTCAGGAAAAGCGACTCAAAAATCCCCATCATTGCCTTATCGGCCAATGCCATGCAAAGCGAGATCGACATGAGTATTGAGAAAGGCTGCAATGATCATATCTCCAAACCCATTTCCCAGCAGGTATTGCTGGAAACCATGGATAAATATCTTTAACGCGGGATAGACGCAATATCTTCGAGGGCTTCTATGGCTGCATCGATGTGCTCTTCCGTATTAAACGGCCCTATACTCAGCCGTACCGTGCCGTGTATGTCGATGGTACCGATACCTTCGTGCACCAGGGGAGCGCACTGGAGGCCGGTGCGGCAGGCAATATTGTAGTCCACATCCAGCATGGTGCCCACATCTCCCGAATCGAATTTGTCGATGTTGAGGCTGAGCACGGCATTGCGGTTTGCAGGATCGTTTGCGCAATACAGGGTAATATTCTCAATGTCCTGAACACCGGCTTTGAGTTTTTTCCAGAGTGCCATTTCCTTCGAATGAAGGTTTTCCATTCCTTGTTCGAGCACCCATTTTGTTCCGGCATAAAGTCCGGCCACGCCTACGGTGTTCAGTGTTCCGCATTCCATGCGGTAAGGAAATTCGCTCAGGTGGGTTTTCTGAGCGGAACGCACCCCGGTCCCGCCAAAACGGGTTCCCCTGACGGGGATATCTTCCATGATGTGAGAACCGCCGATCCCTGTGGGCCCCATGAGGCATTTATGTCCTGTAAAGGCCAGGGCATCGATGCCCATTTCCTTCATGTCGATGGGATTGGCCCCGGCGCTCTGGCTGGCATCCACCACGAAAAGCACCCCGGCTTCCTTGCAGATCGCCCCGATCTCTTTGATGGGCTGAAGTGTCCCGATCACATTTGAACTATGGTTCACCACCACCATTCTGGTATTTTTTCTGATCGCCTTTTTGATATCGTCGGGATGAACATAGCCATGCTTATCGAAGGGGAGGTGGGTCACTTCCGCCACACCGTTCAATTCCAGGTGGTGCAGTGGCCTTAAAACAGAATTATGTTCCAGCATGGTCGTGACGATATGATCGCCTTTTTCGGCCAGGCCCATAATGATCATGTTCAGTGAATCACTGGCATTGTAGCTGAAAGTTAAGCGGTTATGGTCGTCGCCATTGAAGAGTTTGCACAGCATTTTCCGGGTGTTCAGCACGATCTCCTCCGTTTCCAGGGCGGCATCGAAACCTGAACGGCCGGGGCTGACCCCTTTGGTCCGGTAAAATTCATCCATAAATTCATAGACCACATCCGGTTTCGGAAATGAGGTGGCCGAGTTGTCGAGATAGATCAGATCACTCATAGTTTTTTATTCTCCGGGTTGTTTGTTTTCAGTTGGAAGGACGATGGCATCGGCAACGATCTCAGCCAGGGTCTTGATCTTCACATTCAGTTTGTAGGCCGAATTGGTTTGTATCAGCTGGTCAACGCAGTTATGGCAGGGGGTGACCACCACGGTGGCGCCGGTATTTTTTATCTGCTCCGCCTTGAGTCCGGCAATGCCCATGCGCCTTTCGTTGTATTCGCTCATGGAGAGTTGACCGCCGCCACCTCCGCAACAGAGGTTGTCTGTTCCGCTGGGGGTCATTTCAACGAAATCAGAAACACAGCGTTCCAGGATATAGCGTTGGTCGGTGTAGATGCCCCCGCCCCGTGTCAGGTTGCAGGGATCGTGCAGGGTCACTTTTTCCCGGTTCAGTCCGGGATCGACCTGTATGCGGCCTTCGCGGAGGTATTCCGCCAGGAGTTCAACGGAGGTATCCACCCTGAATGATAGTTCTTTTTCGAGATAATTGGGCGCTTCCCAGCGAAAAGCCCTGGATCCGTGGCCGCATTCGGCCAGGATGCATCGTCTGGCATTCAGGGCATGCATTTCATCTTCCATCCGCTTCGCGATCACTTTTCCTTCTTCGAGGTGCCCCGAAAAATAAGCGTAATTGGTTACGTCGTACATTTTCGTGGAGAGGGTCCAGCTTTCGCCTGCGGCATAAAATACCTTGGCCATGGCGGAGATGGAAAGCGGGAAGAATTTCGGTTCCCTCGGGTTGAGGGTGTACATAATTTCCCGGTCTTTTTCATCCAGGGGGATGATGGCATTATCATCGCTAACTTCAAACTGAAGGTCTTCTTCCAGCCATTCCAGGGTATCTATAAATTCTTCCTTCGGGATGCCCATATTATTGCCGGTGGTGAGGGCGGTATCCACGGTTTTCTGAAGGGTTTCGGGCACATAGCCCATTTCGGCCAGCATGGCCCTTCCGGTGCGCACCAGAAATTCGATATCGACCCCGACGGAGCAATGTTTATTGCAACGCCCGCACATGGTGCAGCTGCCGTAGAGGAGATCGACCATGTCTTCAATGGTGGCATCGTTGAGGCTTCGGGCTTTGGTCAGCCAGGGGACAAGCTTCCCGCCCAGGGTGTGGTAACGGCGGTAAATGGAAGAAACGATGTCTACTTTCCTGGCAGGAACATAATGCTCGTCGGGTTTCAGGCGGTAATACACGCAGCTTTCGGCGCAGAGCCCGCAATGCACACAGGCATTCACGTGGGTGAGCAGTTTGCTTCCCACCTCCCTTTTCAGCACTTCCAGGCCTTTTTTCTTTTTTTCTTCTGTAAGCTTTTCCATGCCTTATTTTTTAACGGGTTTCGGGGGCCAGACATCGCGCCAGCCATAGAAATAGCCGAGGTGGTAGCGGGCGGCAAAGAAATAAACCGCATGCTTGAGTTTTCCCATGGGGAAGTAAAGCATGAGGGCTGCGACGATGATAAAATAAGCCGGCAAAAAAGCGGGATTATGAAGGACTATGACACTGCCCAGTTGAAAGGCGGTGACCAGGATATTGGCGATATAGTCGTCGGGGTTGGAAAGGCTTCGAAGCTCTTTTTTGAGGATTCGCTTCACCAGGATCCCCAACCCGCACAAGCCGCCCAGTCCGAAGATCACCGTCAGCGGCCAGATCAGCCATTCAGGAAGGCTTACCCTGAAAAGCAAAAGAAAGAAGAGGCCTATAGCGAGAAAGATCCCGATGTGGAAAAGGATCCCGGCCAGGTATGTGGGCATGTGGAGGTAGGCCGATTCCTTGACCTTCGGGCTCATGGCCCCGGTGAATGAATAGCGCACGGCTTTGCCGATGTGGCCTGAGCGGCGGGCATATTCGGGGGGATTTCCCAGGCTGATGATCCTGTAAGAATGGATGATGCAGCTAAGCAGGCAAACAAAGAGGGCGATGAGGGCTGTCCATAAATACCAGGGCATAGGGCAGGAACTTTATACGCAACCATCGGGTTTTGGCAGTCCGGCAACACGGCAGGCGCCCCTGGCCGGGCCCAGGGGAAAAAGCTCATAGATCTCGCGGAGCCTGACCCCGGTTTCCTTGCAGATGGTCCTCACCATCGGGGCCATCCCTTTTTCTTCGTAATTCTTTCGAATGACATTCACGATCGCCCAATGCTTCTCATTCATTTCTTCTATGCCATCGTATTTGGCGATGAGTGCAGCCACTTCTTCGTTCCAGATCTCGGGTTTAGAGAGGAAACCGTCGCCATCGATCTCAAAAGTGCGGCCTTCTATTTCCATGGTAGCCATATGCGTGTGGTTTTAGTCTTTGTTTTCTTCAAATTTATCAATGATCCCATCGATGCTGAGCGGGCTGTCGGGGATCACAAAGTCGGGGCAGAACCCAAGTTCTTTCTTGCTAATAAAGCGCTTGCACTCCTGCCATTTTCCGTTTTCGTCCTTGCACCAGGATGCAACATATTCGCTGCGTTTGTTTTCATCTGGAACAACAATGCCGGTATTTACGAGACGGCAGCCAGCTATATTCGGACAAATCTCTTTGCTCATCAGGGTTCGCTTAAGCGGCCGAAAAATAGAAAAAATTCATCATCTAAATACATTCATATGTACAGACTTCCGTAATATATACTCGGTATAAATAGGGTACCGGATAACGGGTACCAGATACCGGGTGCCAGATACCGGGTACCAGATACCGGGTGCCGGATACCGGATACCGGATGCCAGATACCAGATGCCAGATACCAAATGCCGGATACCAGATACCGGATATCCCGAAAAACCAGAAATCTTT
>NPID01000020.1_pt1 | contig 71872 bp, 63 predicted proteins | sample 8637491 | NCBI WGS metagenome assembly NPID01 (sample SAMN07420843, study PRJNA396082) | bioreactor metagenome | isolation source: sample BA6 brine-fed electro-methanogenic bioreactor BA | place: Japan: Kochi | collected 2016-06-14 | reverse complement strand
GGTCCTCGGGGTCCTCGGGATCTTCCGGGTCCTCGGGATCTTCCGGGTCCTCGGGGTCCTCAGGGTCCTCGGGGTCCTGCGGGTCGTTCAGGGCGACGTGGCTCAGAACGAGCCTCCCGTGCTCCTCGCTCTCGACCTCGGCCACTGCGCTCGCCAGAACGTCGTGGCCGGGCGTGCCGACGTAGAAGTGCTGCGTGGATCCGTTACCGACCACCCTGCCGGAGACCGTCTTGGTGAGGCCCGAGGAGAAGGTCACGGTCAGCGTGCCCGCCGCCGTCCCGCGGTCGAGCCCGTTGAGGACGAAGTGCCAGACGACGGGGTCTCCCAGACCGCCGTCATCGCTTTCGGTGTTGAACGTCAGGCTGCTCGCTCCGACGTGCGCCGAGTGCAGGTCTACCGAGACCGCGGCGTACGCGGGGGCAGTGTACGCGAGCAGCACAGCGACTGCGAGCCCGAACGAGAGCATCGCACGAAGTGTCCGTGTCCTGTCCTTGTACGTCATCGCTGCTCGCCTCCTCTCGGAGGATCATCTGTGACTTCCTACTACTGGTATCCCCCTAATTCGCCTTGCCTAATCCTTATTATTAGTACTTGCTAATTCCCTCGGAAGCCGCCACAAAGCGAGAAGGTCCGCCGGTGTGGCGGACCTTCTGTGATGTGGTGTCGCGGCGCAGCTAGGCGGTGCCGCCCGCGACGTCTCCGTGTGCGCTAGGCGCGAGGCCTAGATGGAGGACAGGATAAGCGCGAGACCGAGCAGCAGGCCGGCGAGCGCGATCGCGCGCCCCGGGTAGACGACTCCTTCGCTGAAGCTGTCTTCGATTCGGAACGCTGACATCGCGATCTCCCTCCCTGGCCGACCCGGTTCCGAGCTGCTTCTAGTATCGGTTTCGGCAAGCATTAGTACCATTCTCGTTTCCTACTGTTTCAGTTAAGCTGTACTACATCATGCTGAGCGTGCATCGCCTCCACCTGCTCCGCGAGATCGCCTCGCGCGGCAGCATCGCAGCGGCTGCCGAGGCGCTCTTCCTCACCCCTTCGGCCATATCGCAGCAGATGGCCACGCTCGAGCGCGAGGTCGGCGCGCCCGTCCTGGAACGCAAGGGCCGAAGCGTGCGTCTCACCGACGCAGGACGCCGCCTCGTCGGACACGCCGAGCGTGTGCTCGCCGTGCTCGAGGAGGCTGAAGCGGATGTCGCCGCCGTCTCCGGGGGGCTCGCCGGTCCGCTCCGGACATGCGCGTTCCCGAGCGCCGCCCGGCGGCTGCTCGTCCCTGCGCTGGCCGAGCTCTCAGCCCGTCACAGCGCGCTCGAGATCACGATGGTGGACCTGGAGCCTGACGAGAGCCTCCCCGCGCTGAAGAGCGGCGAGCTCGACGTCGTCGTGACGCACGAATACGACCACCTGCCCGAGCCGGAGGATCCCGGGATCGAACGCGTGCCGCTGCTGACCGAGCCGATGTACCTGGCCATGCCCGCCAGCGACCCGCGCGCGGGGGGGCCGGTCGCCATGCTCGATCTGCGTGATGACGCCTGGGTGGTCGGCCGAGACAACACGGCGTTCCTCGATGTCGTCGTGCGTGTCGCCAATGAGGCCGGCTACGAGCCGCGCGTCAGCGTCCACAGCAACGACTACCTGGTGATCCTCGAGGCGGTGTCGGCTGGTCTCGGGGTCGCGCTCATCACGCCGCTCATGATCATCGGCGAGTACGACGGCGTGACGTTCACGAGGCTCACCGATACTACCGTTCATCGGCGCGTGGTCGCGGCCATCCGCCGCGGCTCCAGCAGGAGGCCGGCGGTCTCGGCGGCGCTCGCCGAGCTCAGGGAGACCGCCACGCGCGTGCGCCAGTCCCTGCATCGGGCTCCCGGCACGCTCGGACTGTGGCGCGACTAGCGAGGGCCGTGCACCTCTCGTGTCGACCCGTCGGCCTGCCCGACCACTACGAGATCGGGACGCCGGTGGGCGAAGACGCCGTTCCCGACGACACCGGGAATGGAGTCGAGCAGCACTTCGACTTCGCCCGGGAAGCGCAGGTCGATGCCGGCGACATCGAGGATGAGGTTCCCGTTGTCGCTTACGAAGCCCACGCGCGGCGTGACCGCGTCGCCCAGACCCAGCAGGCGTTCCGTGACGGCCGCCACCGCTGCCGGCACGACCTCGACCGGGAGCGGGAACGCACCGAGCTCGGGCACGAGCTTGCGCTCATCGGCGATGCACACGAAGCGCTCGGCCATGGTCGCGAGCAGCTTCTCCCTCACGAGCGCGCCGCCTCCGCCCTTAACGAGCTGCAGCGCGGGGTCGATCTCGTCCGCCCCGTCAACGTAGAGGTCGAGCCGGCTCACACGCGCGGGCTCCAGCACGAGGAATCCGGCGGCGGCCAGCGCCCGGCCGGTCGCCAGCGAGCTCGGCACGACGACCCGCGGCCGCGTCTGTGCGGCCGCAAGCGCCCTGATGAAGCGCTCGGTCGTGGTGCCCGTGCCGACGCCGAGCACCATCTCGGCCTGCACCATCGCGGCGGCGTGCGCACCTGCAGCGTCTTTCATGGCGTCGACGCTCACGCGTCCTCCGTCTCGGCCGGCATCTGGAGCGGGATGCGCAGGGTGAAGGTCGAACCCTCGCCCAACGTACTCTGCAGCGTGAGCGCTCCGCCGAGAAGCTCGGCAAGCTGCCGCGATATCGCAAGGCCCAGACCGGTCCCGGGCGGCTTGATGCGGTTGGGCGTGTCGAGCTGCACGAACGGCATGAACACCCTCTCACGGTCCGCCTCGGCGATGCCGATCCCCGTGTCGCTCACCATGATCGCCACATCGTCGCCATCGAGCACGGCGCCGACGGTCACCGAGCCTCCCGGATCGGTGAACTTGATCGCGTTGGAGATGAGGTTTCGCACGATCTGTGCGAGCATGCCGTGGTCCGTATTGAGGACCACCGCGGTCTCGCCCTCCAGAAGGAGCACGACGCCGGCTTCGTCGGCCAGCGGCTGGAGCGACTGCACAAGCCGCTCGAGCAGCGGGTCGAGGGGCGTCTCAGCGGCCTCGGCAAGGCGCTGCCCCGCCTCGATCCGCTCGAAATCGAGCAGTTCGTTGACGAGCATGAGCAGGTGGGCTGCCGAGTCGCGCACCATCATGAGCTGTTTGCTCTGCTCGGCGTTCACCGGACCGGGCAGCTCCTGGATGAGCAGGTCGGTGAAGCCGATGATCGAGTTCAGCGGCGTACGGAGCTCGTGACTGACATTAGCGACGAACGAGCGTTTGACGCGAATGGCGCTCTCGAGCTCGCGGTTCGTCTCCAGCAGGTCGACGGTACGCTTGTCAACGGTCCGCTCCAAATCGAGACGGTACTCGGCCTGCGCGCGCACGAGCCTGCGCCGTGCTTCCTCGCGCTCGGTGACGTCGGTCACCGAGACGACCGAGCCGCGCCCGGCGTCACCGCCGCCGTACGGCCGCGCGCTCACCGAGATCACCCGTCGCGACTCACCGAGCTCGAGATGGCATACCCGATTCTCTAAGATGACGCCGTCGGCAAGGCGCCTGAGGTCGAACATCTCTCCTGTCTCGGCCGACACCCACGCGATGCCGTCCGGCAGCGTCCACCGGGCGCCGGACGGATCGCGCCGCAATCCGAGGAGCGCCCGCGCGCGGTCGTTGGCGAACACGATGGCGCCGTCAGCGTCGATCCGCATCACGCCGCTCGGGCTCGTCTCCACCACGCCGATCAACAGCTCGTGCTCGGCTCGCAGGCTCTCCTCGGCTTCTGCGAGCTGCTGGACCTGGAGCGCCAGGCCGGCCGAGTAGACGAGATAGGCCATCGACGGGATGAAGAGGATCTCGGCGTAATCCTCGTACGCGTCCAGCGCCGCCGTGACGCCCGAATGCTCCAGGATGTTCGAGACGCCGACGAAGACATAGAGCGCCATCGTGATCATCAACAGCGTTCGGACCTGCCGCTCGTAGCCGCCCAGACGCGCCAGCGGGATCCTGGTGGCGATGACGAGACCGGTCGCGAACGCCAGCAGCCCGACGACATCGAGGACGACGATGACCGCTTCGCTCATAGCTTGCGCCCGTTCTGCACCCGCCGGGATATACGCACGACGCCGAGCATCAGCAGGACACCGGTCAGCATCAGGAACGCGTGTTCCACCAGGTTGAACAGGTCGAAGAGAACGATGCCTTCAAGGACCGTGGCGACGTAGGCCACGAAGACGCACGCGAAGACCCACATGATGCGCGGTCCGAGCGGCTCACCAAGACGGCGCGCGCTCGTCACGATGATGGGCGACATGGCCAGACTGACGATCAGAACGACGATCTCGCTCGGCTGGAACATGCTCGCCCCCGCTACCTGATGAAGACCGCCGAATACCAGTTCTGCTCATCGCCCTCGTCGCGAAGCGGCGACAGGGGCAGGCCGAACGCGTGCACGGTGCTGAACACGTCGATCCCGACGCTATGGAACGCGGGACGCGCCTTGCGCGGGTTCACACAGCCTGAGCCGGTGAGCCCGGCGCACTCCGCGCATGCCGCGCAATCCGAGAGGGAGAACGCGAAGTGGTGGCCATCGAGATAGGCCTCTCGCTCGATCTCGAAGGAGACAGCGTGCGCCACGCGCTTCTCGTGGGCGTGGATGATGACGCCCCACTCATAGCGCCGGAGCACCGGCTCGTACTCCCACGGCATGAGCGAGCCCGGCCGAGACGGGCACGTCGGGCCAAGACCCCAGTCCTTGCAGCCGAACATGCACTTCAGGATCGTCCGGGAATCGAAGACGATGTCGTCGATCGCGAAGGCGACCGCGTCGGTGGCGCCGAGCTCGAGCGCCCGGTCGCGATAGTAGGCTGCGTTCGTCACTGGACCTCCCGTCGGCGACACACGAACATCGTACCACCGCGACGGGCGCCTAATCCTCGGCTTCGAAGTCCAGCGCGAGCGAGTTGAGGCAGTAGCGCTGCCCGGTCGGCTGCGGCCCGTCAGGAAAGACATGGCCGAGGTGAGAGCCGCACCGCGCGCAGCGGATCTCAGTGCGCGTCATTCCGTGGCTCGTGTCGACCCGCTCCTCGACGGCATCAGGGCCGATCGGCTCGAAGAAGCTCGGCCATCCGCTGCCGGAGTGGTACTTGGTATCCGAGGAGAACAGCGGGTTGCCGCATGCCGCGCACCGGTAGACGCCCTCGTCCTCGGTGTCCACGTAGATGCCGCTGAACGGCGGCTCGGTGCCCGACTCGCGCAGCACATGGTACTGCTCGGGGGTCAGCACGCGACGCCACTCCTGGTCGGTGCGTTCCGTCCTGTCGGTCATGATGCTTCCTCCTAGAGTCGCAGCCCGCGCCGTGGACGTACCGCGTCGCGGAGCCGCTCCTGTCCGTCCTCGCTCAGGCCGTAGCCGTCGATCTCCGCCTCGAGCGCTGCTGTGTCGCCCCAGCCGTCCAGGTAGCCGTTCACCCGTGCCGCAGCCGTCGACTCGCGGAAGTCCGCGGGGTCAGGGTACATCTCGGCGAACTCGGCCATCAGCGCACGCGCGCCGCGCAGGCGGTACTTCTGGTGGTAGTCCTCGGCCACATAGAAACGCGTGAACGGCACGATGTCCGTGTGCACCACGCCGAGAACAGCCTCCATGCGCGTCCGGCTCGCCTCCGCGGCCGCGCGCTGCTTCTCGTCGTGCGGGAAGATGATGGAGGCGTACTGGCGCGAGTACGCGGGCGACGTGGGGCGGTGGCTCGTCCAGAACACATCGAGCAGGTCCTCGAAGCCGACCGTCGCGGGGTCGTAGTCGATCTGCACCGTCTCGGTGTGGTCGCCGATGCGGCGATACGTGGGGTCCGGTGTCGTCCCGCCCGCATAGCCGACGCGCGTTCGGATGACCCCGGGCATCTGCCCGAACCGGGCATCAGGACCCCAGAATCAACCGAGTGCGAAGGTCGCGGTACGCGTCTCGGCCGGCACGGCGAGGTCGATCGCCGGCACCGGCCGAGATTCTTTCGTGCGATGCGCAGTCATTGCGGCGCTCCTCTCTGCTTGCTCGTTCCCAAGCAAGCCGCGCGCCACGCACCCGGCCCTACGCGGCGCCGGGAGCCGCCCACTCGGGGCGGGCGAGCGAGCCCCGCTTCACCTTGGTGAACACCATGAAGAAGTACACCGCCGCCGAGATCTGCACGAGCACGATGAGCAGCACCCAGAGCAGCTTGTTGTTCGACGTGGGCGTGGCGCCCGGGTACTCCCACTCCTCGCGAAGCACGGCATCGATGAGCATCCACAGCCACAGCAGGGGCAGCGCGAGGCCGAGAAGGCCGATCCCGCCGGCGAGCGCTGAGATGCCCACCGAGAACGGCGCTACGATCAGATCCATCAGTGACACTCCCTTCCATACGGACGGCGTCGGGCCGTCGTGTCCGTCTGTCAGTCCACCATCTCGATGACGACCTCGCCCACGCCGCGCCGCAGCACGATGTCGTAGGTGAAGCCACCCTCGCCGTACGCGTCGTTGACGAGCGCGTCGCCGTCGATCTCAAAGCCGTCGGCACGGTAGGAGCCGACGCCGTCCTTGTAGCCGACCACGCGCACGCCCGCGTCACGGGGCACGTACAGCGTGAGCTTGCCGGCGCCGGCGTTGATCTCCGCGTCGAGATCCATCGTCGGCTCCCCGCTCAGGTCCACCGTCGTGTCGCCCGCACCCATGTCGACGGTCAGCTCCGAGAGCATGAGCCCGCCCAGGTCCAGGTCCGCCTGCCCAGCGCCGAGGTTGACGGCCAGCTCCAGCGGCATGTCCTCGGCAAGCACGAGCCGCCACACGTACCGGTCGTTGGAGCCGAAGCTGAAGTCCGGGACCCGAGGGGTGCGCACTTCGAGCGTGCCCGTGTCGCCGTCGACGTCGTAGGACACGTCAGGCTCCCAACGGTCGCGCGTGTACTCGAAGTCCGCCTCCATGAGGTCGACCGCACCGCTCGTGACCTCGAGCTTGCCGGCACCCATGTCCAGGGAGACCTCGGCACGCTCGGCGCCCTCGCGCTCGACGGTCACCGTGTCCCCGATGAGCTCGGGGTCGGGCAGCTCGACCCGCACGCAGCCGCTCGTCACGAGCAGCGCCCCGGCGAGCGCCGCCACGAGGCCGATCTTGACTATCCGTTCCATCGTCCACACAACCCTTCATCGTTCGCGACGCCTACGCGGCGTCCGCCATATCCGAATACCGTCCGACGAGCATGGCCTTGGCATACGCGCCGTGGAGCTTGCCGATGCCGCGACCCAGATGGAGCGTAACGACCAGTCCGAGCACACCGCCGATCACGACGAGCGGGATCGCCCACGGTTCGAGCAGGTAGCCGTAACCATCCATGCGGATCATCACTTCACCGGTGAGCGCCTGCGCGATGGGCGCGGCGATCGCGGCGAGCGAGGTGACGATCGCGGTCACCATGATGCTGAAGTACGTCACGCCGAGCGGGAGCTGCAGCACGAGGTAGAGCACCGACGTCCACGTGCGGCGGTCGGTGAACCAGTGCTTCAGCCGGTCCGCCATGTCGCCCTCGCGCAGCATCGACCGCGGGCGCCGGGGCATGCGCACGCCCAGAAGACCCTCGATCATGCGACCCTCGGCAAGCGCGATGGCACGCACCATCGCGAAGAACAGCAGGAGGATGAGCGAGCCGACGAACACCGGCAACAGCCCGATCCCCAGGCCGAGCATCGTCGCCACGAAGGTGAAGTACACGATGCCGGTCAGAAACGACAGGAACAGGTAGAACAGCGCACCGTAGGCGACCGGATCGGCGAGCACGCCGAAGAAGCTGCCCACGAACCCGCGGCGCTCGCTGCGAGGAGCCTGCACCGGGCGCAATCCCATCGCCACGGTGATCTCGGCCTCCCGATACGCCGCCGCGACCTCGTCGGGCGTGCCGTACCGCTCGACGACCTCGGACCAGCGCGCTTCGCGCTCGGTCTCCGGTACCTCGGCCATCTCCGTGCGGAGGTACTCCTCCGCGTCGTAGAGCGCGTCTTGGACCAGCGCGGGGTCGGCCCCGGCAAGCTCGCCTCGCAGCTCTGCGAGATACTGATCGATCATCTTAGCCACGACCTCCCTCCAAGGTCCCGTCGACGAAGTCGCGCGTGCGCGACCAGACGTCTTTCCAGTCCTCCAGCACGCTCACACCTTGCTCGGTGATGGAGTAGTACTTGCGCGGCGGTCCCGACACCGATGGCTCCACCCTGCTCGACAAGAGTCCCTGACCCTCCAGCGACCTGAGCACGGGGTAGAGCGTCCCCTGCTTGACCGGCACTCCCTCGTCCGACGCGCCTTCCAGCTGCTTGGCGATCTGGTAGCCGTACTGCGGCTCTTCGGCGCGAGCGAGGATGGCCAGCAGGACGAGCGAGACCGTGCCTGCGTTCAGTTCCTTCTGGAACTTGCGGACGATCGCCTCGGCGAACTCCTCCACGGTCACACCTCCTCCGACGCAATTCCTGACTTGCCTATAGTGTGAAGTCCACACTAGTCGTACCCCACTATAGTGTTAAGTTCACACTAGTCAAGCGATTTCTTGGACTATTTGAGATCTCGCGGAACTGGCGCGGATGACCGACCGGCGACCCGCCCGCCCCGGCGACCCGCCCCTGCCCGATGTCGACCACCCCGCGTGCGACAAGACGCGCCGAGGGGTACCATCTCTCTCGGACTGAAGCATCCTGAATCGAGGTGGGACATGCGGCCGAGAAGGACCGCCCTCGCATGCGTCGCCATCGCCCTCATCCTGCCGCTTGCCGCGTGCAGCCCGACGCTGCCCGACCGGGACCCGGACATCCGAGGCAGTGTGACCTCGCTCGAGCGGTACACCGACGGCGACGTCCTCGGCCGGATCCTCGTCGAAGGGCCGATCGCGCCCGACACCGGCTACGATGCGGCCTCGGTCAGCATCACGGACGACACCGCGGTGCTGCACGACGTGCCCGACGCCTCGCCAGAGCCCCTCGCGTTCGAGGACCTCGAGGAGGGCATGCCCGTCGAGGTGTGGTTCGAGGGCCCGGTGGCCGAGTCGTACCCGGTCCAGACCACCGCGGGGACGGTGCTCGTCATCGAGTGACGGCCGTGCGCGCCGTCACATACGGCTTGTGTCCGGCGCGGGAGCGTCCGATACTCTAGGGCGAACGCGACCGGACGGAGACACGCCATGATTCGCAGCCCGCGCCCGGCGACCCGCATCATGCTCGCCGCCTTCCTGGCGGCGGCCCTTCTCGGCGTCAGCCAGCCCGCCGCCGCCCTCAGCCGCTCCACCATCATGAGCCGCGCGCAGACGTGGGTGGACGCCGTCATCCCCTACAGCCAGACCGGCTGGGCGTCCACGAACGGGACGGTCGTGAACTCCCCCCTGCTCGGCTGGCGACGCGACTGCTCGGGCTTCGCGTCGATGACGTGGAAGGTGCCGGTCCCTGGCGGGTCCACGCGCACCCTCCACCTCTACGCGCAGCCGATCACGTACGCGGCCCTGCAGCCGGGCGACCTGCTCGTCTCCTACGACAACCACGCGGTCGTCTTCGGCGGATGGGCCGATGCGGAGCACCGCACCTACTACGCCTACGAGATGAGCTCCTCGGCATCACGCGCCACCGGCGACGGCACCGTCATCCGCATCACGCCGTTCCCGTACTGGTCGTGGCCGGACGAGCGGCCGTACAAGCCGTACCGGCAGCCCGGCGTGACCGAGAACATCGACTACACGCCCCATATCGAGCCGGTGCAGGGCTCCAACCGCTTCGGGACCGCGATCGCGGCGTCGCGCTCGGCCTTCGCCGACGGGAGCGCGGCCACGGTCGTCGTCGCGAGCGGCGAGAACTGGCCCGATGCGCTCGGCGCCTCGGCGCTGGCGGGTGCAGCGGGCGGCCCCATCCTGCTCACGGGAGCCACCGAGCTTCCGGCGGGCGTGGCCGCCGAGATCGTGCGCCTCGGCGCGTCGGAAGTCATCGTGGTGGGCGGCGAAGCCGCCGTCTCCCGGACCGTTGCAAGCGCGCTCGACGCTCTCCCGGGGGTGGGCGTGAAGCGCATCGGCGGGACCAACCGCTATGACACGGCCGCGCTCATCGCCGCCGAGGCGGTCGCCCGCCTCGAGGCCGGCGGAGGCACCTACGACGGGACCGTCCTGATCGCGACCGCCGGCAACTTCCCCGACGCGCTCGCGGCCTCATCGCTCGCGGCCGCGCGGACGTGGCCGATCCTGCTGACCGACGCCGGAAGCCTCCACCCGCGGGCGCAGGCGCAGCTCCGATCGCTCGAGAGCTCGCAGGCCGTGATCCTCGGGGGGACGGCGGTCATCGGCGCCGCGCCCGAGGCGGCGCTGCGCTCCGAGCTCGGGACGGCGGGCGTGGTGCGCGTCGCCGGAAGCGAGCGCTACTCGACCGCGCTCAAGGTTGCCAAGCTGGCTGAGGAGCAAGGTCTCGGCCACGAGCGCATCGCCATCGCCACCGGCGCCAACTTCCCCGACGCGCTCGCCGGCGGCGTGATGGCAGCGCGCGGGAACACGTTCCTGCTGCTGACGCCCGCCAACGAGATGAGCTGGTCGGCCGCGCGCATCCTCATCGACAATGCGGCCGAGGTCGGGAAGGCGCGTCTACTGGGGGGCGATGCCGTTCTCGGCAGCATGGTGCGGGAGTCGGTAGGCGTATCGCTCGCGCCCGTCGCGCCGCCCGAGGGATAGCGGAGAGCACGCGCACGCACGTCGACCCGCCCGTCCGCGCGTCCCGCTGACGCTACCGTCCGGCGCGCTTCTCGAGCAGACGCCGACCGGCGCTCACGCCGGTCTCCACCCCGACGATCGTGAAGACGAACACCGCGACGAAGCTCCACCGCGCGAACTGCGAGTCCGCGAGCCCGCCCGCGCCGTAGGTCGCCTCGAAGAACGGCGGCTGCATGGCCGAGAGCGACAGCGGGACAAGTATGCCGAGGAAGACATGCAGGAACCCTGAGGGCACGCGGGGTCCGACGAAGAACGCCAGGAGCAGCACGAGGACGAAAGCGATGGCGTCGGTGGCCAGCAGCACGGTGTAGCCTGCCGTCGACGCAGACGTCCCGCTCCCGACGAGCCGTGCCCACACGTCCGCGCCGACGCCGGCGAGGAACTCGCCGAGCGGCTGGAAGCCGAACGCCGCGATCGCGAGCGCGACGATGAAGAAGCCGACAACCACTCGGCGATGTCGCCGGTAGCCGGCATCGCGGCGCAACTCGTTCTCGACCGGCGACACGAGGAGTCCGACGTCCTCGGCAGGCGCACCCTCGCGCGCGGCGTCGTCGGGCGTCGCGTTCGCGCGATCGACCGCCTCCGGCGCCTCGTCGCGTCCGGGACCGTTCGCTTCGGTGCCCATGCCTACCCCTTCCGGACTAGCCTTCGGCCATCTCGGCCTTGTAGCGCGCGACGCGCTCGCGATACTCGGGCATGCCGGTGCCGAGGATCTGCGTCGCGAGGATGGCGGCGTTCTTGGCGCCGTTGATGGCGACACACGCCACGGGCACGCCCGTGGGCATCTGCACCATGGAGAGCAGCGAGTCCAACCCGCCGAGGTCGGAGGTCTTCATGGGCACGGTGACGACCGGCAGCGGCGTGTACGCGGCGACCACTCCGCCGAGATGAGCCGCCTTGCCCGCGGCCGCCACGATGACGCGGATGCCGCGGTCGGCTGCGCCCGCCGCCCACTCGTGCACCCGGCCGGGCTGGCGGTGTGCCGAGGCGACGACCATCTCGTAGGGCACGCCGAGCTCCTCGAGCTGCTGCGCGCACTGTTCCATCACAGGCATGTCGCTCGTGCTGCCCATGACGATCCCGACAAGCGGTGTGGCGTCCATCGCGCTCTCCTTCCTGCCGAACGCGCCGGGCGGCTACTCCCCGGCGATGCCCGACGACTCGTAGTAGGCGTCGGCCTCGTCCTGCAGCGCCGCGATCTCCTCATCGAGCGCGGTGAGCTCGTCCGAGAGATCGAGCAGGCGCTCGTTGACCTCGGTCACTGCCGCCTCATCGTACTCGCCATCGACGTCCATCGCGTACAGGCTCCGCAGCTCGGCCACCATCTCCAGCAATACCTCATCGGCCGCGACCATCTTGTCGATGATGGCGATCTCCTTGGCTGCGTACGTCTTCATCTCCTCGGCCACGTCCATGCCCTGGATCGACGCGAGCGAATCCTTGGCGGCGTTGACGGCCGCGATGCGCTCGTTGAGCTTGGCGTCCACCTGGTCGAGCAGCTCCAGCGCCTGGGCGGCGCCCTCAGCGGTCGCCTCGGCGCCCATCGCCTCGTCCATGAGCTGCGTGATCTCGATATCGAGGTCGTTGTACACCTGGATCTGCGCGTTGGCGGTCTCGATGGCCGCATTGGCGGCGTCGACGTCGGACGATCCCTGCGGCGAGCAGCCGGCGACGACGGCGACGGCCGCGATCAGTACGAGCGCCGCGAGGCGCGAGGCGAACGTGGGCACGAGGTGCTCCTCCCTGGAAGTCCAGACACGGTTGGAAGGAGTGTACGGGTTCGACAGCGTGCGGGCAACGACCGCCGTGCCGCTAGAGCGCGGGCGGCTCGCCACCCGCGGGGCAGGCGCCGCCCTCCCCGAAGAGCAGCTGGCGCTCGTCGGGGTCGAGCGCGTTGCGCGAGGCGTCGCGCAGGTTGTTGAGGTCCGCGAACATCTGTCGCTGCATGACGACGGTCAGGTAACGGCCCTTCTCGGTCAGCGTCAGCTCCTCCTCGTCGTCGGTGGCAAAGCCGCCGAACGTGCGGAAGAAGAGCATCTCGGCCCGCAGGCCGCGCTCCACGCTCACGCCGAAATCGCGCTCGAACTTCTTCTTGTCCAGCCGCAGGCCGAAGAGCTCCATGAGGAACCGGTAGCGCATGCGGTTCCTGAGACCGCCCTCGCGATTGCCGATGGAGACGGGCATCCGGCCGGCGGCGATCTCGCGACCGTAGTCGCGCAGGGAGAACGTGGTGACGTAGATGTTCCCGTCCAGGTAGCTGAACGCGCCGCTGCCGATGCCCACGTACTCCTCGTAGTCGACGATGTACTCGTCGATCATGCCGCCGCCGATGCGGGAGAACGTCCAGGCGGTCGAGAACTCGAACGTGTCCGAAAGCGAACGCGAGAGCGTCTGGTAGTAGCGCGCCTCGCGGTCGTAGTCGACCATGCCGACGGTCGTCTTCAGGCTGCGCTCCACCGAGCGCGACGCCATGAGCGGGTAGAACGTCGTCTGGTTGCAGCGGCTCGCCTTGACCGCCGCCACGTCGGCGAGCAAGACCTCCTCGGTCTGGCTCGGGAAGTTGAAGATCATGTCCACGTTGAGCGAGTGGAAGAAGCCTTCGACCGACTGGATGCGCTCCAGGATCTCCGCGCCGGAACCGTACTTGTCGTAGCGGTCCATCTGCTTCAGCAGGTCGTCGTCGAAGCTCTGCACGCCCACCGAGAAGCGCTGCACGCGGTCTTTGAGCGGCTCCAGGATCTCCGGTATGAGGTGGTTCGGGTTGGTCTCGGTGGACACCTCTTTGACCGAGAAGAGCTCGCGTGCGAGGTCGATGGTCTCGCAGAGCTCGTCGATCAGGATCGTGGGCGTCCCGCCGCCGATGTAGAGCGCCGGGAAGTCGTAGCCGAGCGCCGCCACCATCCGCATCTGCTCGCGCAGGCTCTTGAAGTAGGCGCGCGCGGGATCCTCGGCGAAGGGGAACCGATTGAAGCTGCAGTACGGGCAGAGCCGCTCGCAGAACGGCACGTGCGCGTAGAGCAGGTACGTGATGCCCTCACGCGGCCCCGGCAACGAGGGGACGGCGCGCGGCGTGTCGGTGAAGTACCGCTTCTGCGCTGTGGCGACGGCCGTGGAGAGCAGGCGTTCGGCGAGCACCGCTACGCCTCTCCGAGCGCGCGCAGCGCCTTCAGGCCGATATCGGTGCGATAGTGCATGTCCTCGAAGCGGATGAGGTCCACCGCGCGGTATGCCCGGTCACGGGCCTCGGCCATCGTGGGAGCAAGCGCCGTGACGTTCAGCACGCGACCGCCCGAGGTGAGCAGCGTGCCGTCATTCCCGCGCACGGTGCCCGCGTGGTACACGGTCACGCCCTCGAGCTTCTCGGCCTCCTCGACGCCGTTGATGACCTTGGCGACCTCGTAGTGGTCGGGATAGCCGCCCGAGGCGAGCACGACGCACACCGCTGGGTCGTCGCGCCACTCGAGCGTGACGTCCGCGAGGCGCTTCTCGGCGGTCGCGAGGCAGACCTCGGCGAGATCGGTCTTGAGGCGCGGCAGGACGACCTGCGTCTCCGGGTCGCCGAAGCGCGCGTTGAACTCGAGGACCTTGGGGCCCTCGGCGGTGAGCACGAAGCCTCCGTACAGCACGCCGCGGTAGTCGATGCCCTCCTCGCGCAGACCGGCGACGGTCCGCTCGAGGATCTCGAGCATGGCGGCTTCGGTGGCTGCGTCCACGATCGGCACCGGCGAGTAGACGCCCATGCCGCCGGTGTTGGGGCCCTCGTCGCCGTCGAAGACGCGCTTGTGGTCCTGCGCGGGGACCATGGGCAGGATGGTGTCGCCGTCGGTGAACGCGAGCAGCGAGCACTCGGGGCCTTCCAGGTACTCCTCGATGACGACCACGTCGCCGGCGGTGCCGAAACGTCCGCCGAAGCACGCCCGCACCGCGTCGCGCGCCTCCACGGGCGTCATCGCGACGGTCACGCCCTTGCCGGCGGCGAGCCCGTCGGCCTTCACGACGATCGGCGCGCCGACCTCATCGACGTAGGCGAGCGCGTCTTCCAGGATGTCGAACGTCTTGGACGCGCCGGTGGGGATGGCATGGCGCTCCATGAACTCCTTGGCGAACGACTTGGAGCCCTCCAGGTACGCGCCTGCCGCGCGGGGGCCGAAGCACGGGATGCCCGCCGCCTGCATGAGGTCCGCGACGCCCACCACGAGCGGGACCTCGGGACCGACGATGACGAGGCCGATGCCGTTGGCCTCCGCCCAGTCCGCGTAGAAACCGGGGTCGGCGTCGGGGATGGTGACGTTGGTGGCGATGGTGGCGGTACCACCGTTGCCGGGCGCACAGAAGACGCTGTCTACCAGCGGCGAAGCGACGAGCGACGCGACGATGGCGTGTTCACGGCCGCCGGAACCGATGACGAGCACACGCATGGACGACTCCCTGTGAGGCGCTGCAGGACCCTACGATTGTAGCGGATGCGGCGCGCGACCGAGCCGTCACCGCACAGCGCCGGCGCTCACGCGTCGTCGAGACGGCAAAGGTACTCGGTGGCGGCGTTGAAGTCCGAGAAGCACGGCCACGTGCAGTCGAGGTGCCACTCGGCGAACCGCTTGATGATGGCAGGCGGCGCGAAGACCGCGAAGCGTCCGCCGGGGCTCATCTCCGAGCAGGCAAGGTGCATCGCCGCGATGAGCGAGCCGTCGACGTCGGACATGCCGGTCAGGTCGGCGAGCAGACGCGGGCTCGGCGCGGAGAGCGCATCGGCGATGAGCGCGCGAATGGCGTCGACGTCGCCTCGCTCCGCGTCGGTGAAGCGGATCACGGACAGGTCTTCAGCGTGCGTCACGGCGTATCCCCCGATCGCCGGTCGGTCATCTAACAGCCCTCGGACTCCTACCAGTAACCGCAGAGCGTCCCCATGGCTCAATAGGCCATATGGCCATACGTCGCTCGCCCTATCCCCCGTCCGGCTCATCGGCGAGCAGGCCGAGACGGAACGCGCGGGCTACGGCCTCGCTGCGGTTGGCCACGCCGAGCTTGCGGAGCACCGAGGAGACCTGGTTCTTCACGGTGCTGACCGAGACGCCCGCCTCGGCCGCGATCTCCTTGTTGGTCGCGCCCGACGCAAGACCGCGCAGGACCGCGCGCTCGCGCTCGCCGAGCCTCGGCAGGTCGTAGCCGACCGATCCGTACGAATCTTCCAACCCACGGAGGCGCGCGAGGATGAGCCGCGCGAGGAAGGCAGGCAGCAGCACGCCGTCGGAGGCGAGGGTCGCGACCGCGTCGATGAGGGACTCGAGGCGCCCGTTGCGGTCGACGAAGCCGTCGGCGCCCGCGATGAAGAGGCCGAGCAGGCGCGGGTCCGACTCCTCGCCGAGCAGCAGCAGCCGCGTCTCGGGACACGCGTCACGGAACAGGCGGACGAGCCCGGTGTCGACGGATTCAGGCTCGACCACCGCGACGTCGGCCCTGCAGCGCGTCCCGGCCTCAGGGAAGCGTTCGGGGTCGGTCTCGACCCCCACCACCGAGAAGCGCGGTTCGATCGTGAGCGCGAGCGAGAGCGCCTCGAGAGACGCGCGACGCGCACCCATGAGGAGGACCTTCACGGTGCTCATACAGACACCACCCCAGCGTGATGTCCGTCCGTAGGCGGGTTGCCGTCACCGGCGGGCAGTTCTAGTTTGAGGATGAATGGCAACCTCTGCCATTCATCATCGGCAAGGGGCCGCTAATCCTTTAGGCTCGGCACCGACGCGAGTCCACCCTCCCGCACCCGCCAGACGCTAGATGCGCCCTTCCCAGCGGCGCATGATGGTCTGCTCGCGGCTCGGGCCCACGGCGATCATGGAGACAGGCACCTCGGCCACATCCTCGAGGAAGGTGATGTAGTCCTGCGCCGCCTTGGGGAGCTCGTCGTACGTGCGACAGTGCGTGATATCGCTCTGCCAGCCGGGCAGCTCCTCGTAGACGGGCCGCGCGTGATGGAGCGGCGTCTGGTGGCACGGCAGGTCGTTGTAGCGTGTGCCCTCGAACTCGTAGGCCACGCAGACCTTGATGGTCTCAAGCTCGGAGAGGACGTCGAGCTTTGTGATGATGAGGTCGGTGAGGCCGTTCACCTGCACCGCGTAGCGCGCGATGAGCCCGTCGAACCAGCCCGCGCGGCGCTTGCGCCCGGTAGTGGTGCCGTACTCGCCGCCCTTCTCGATGAGGTGGTCGCCCACCTCGTCGTGGAGCTCGGTGGGGAACGGGCCCGAGCCCACGCGCGTGATGTAGGCCTTGGCGATGCCGAGCACGCGGTCGATGCGCCGCGGCCCCACGCCGACGCCCGTGCACGCGCCGCCCGCGATCGGGTTGCTCGATGTCACGAACGGATACGTGCCGTGGTCGATGTCGAGCAGCGTGCCCTGCGCGCCCTCGAAGAGCACCCACTGGTCGGCATCGAGCGCGCGGTTCACGATCACGCTCGTCTCGGCGATATGCGGTTTGATGCGCTCGGCGTAGGCCAGGTACTCCTCGGCTATCTCATCCACCGTGTAGGTGGGCATGCCGTACACCTTGCTCAGGATGTCGTTCTTCTCGTGGAGCGCGGCCTCGAGCTTCTTGCGGAAGATATGCTCGTCGGTCAGGTCCTGGACGCGGATGCCCATGCGCGAGGACTTGTCCATGTAGGCCGGGCCGATGCCGCGGCGCGTGGTGCCGATCTCCAGCTCGCCGAGACGGCGTTCGCTCGCGCCGTCCAGGTCGCGGTGGTACGGCATGATGAGGTGCGCGTTGCAGCTGATGAGCAGACGGTGCGTGGAGAGCCCGTCGGCCTCGAGGCGGTCCATCTCCTCGAGCAAGACCTTGGGATCGATGACGCATCCGTTGCCGATCACCGGCGTGATGTGCGGATACATGATGCCCGAGGGGATGAGGTGCAGCTTGAGCGTCCGTCCCGCGTGGATGACGGTGTGCCCCGCGTTGTTGCCCCCCTGGAACCGGACGACGTAGTCGAAGTCGTCCGCGAGAAGGTCGGTGATCTTGCCCTTGCCTTCGTCGCCCCACTGGGCGCCGACCAGGACGATGCCGGCCATGTGACGCAACTCCTAGAAGAATGCTCGGCCCCGCGGACCCTCGCCGCCGCTCCCGGGCCGTGCGCGCCGCCTGCATGACGTCGCGCTCCGCATCCGCATCTAGCGGACGCACGGGACAGTATGCCGGAGGTCGGCGGATAGCGCTAGGGCGACGCATGCGGAACGGCGGATGCGCTACGCTCGTGGCGGGAACACTCATCCTGTGGCCGCACGCACACGACCGCCGAGGAGGACGCATGGCCATCGCTGTCGGAGCGTTTCTCATCGTCCACGGGCTCATCCATGTGATGTGGTTCGTCCCGCCGCCCGACGACCCGCGCTATCCGTTCACGTGGAAGAGCCCCCGCGCCGAGGAGAACCTCGGCTGGGAGCCCGATCGGGTGCGCTCGCTCGGCAAGGCGCTCGTGGTGGCGGCGACCGTCGGCTTCGTGCTCGCGGGCGTCGGCGCGCTGGGCGTGACGGGCCTCGCGGGCAGCTGGCACGCGCTGGCGGCGGCTTCGGCGTTCATCTCGTTAGCCGCGATCTCGCTCTTCTGGCACCGCTACTTCATCGTGGGTCTCGCGCTCGACATCGCGATCGTCGTGGCGGGCTCGCTCGGCTGGCCGGCGCTCTGAGACCCGCTCGCCGGGCCGCTCGTTTGCGCTCCCCCTCCACCAGGAGATACTAGTAGGTGGAAGAACCTGGCCGAGGAGGGAGCCATGACCCCCAAACGAGTGCTCTGGATCGCGATCGCGGTCATCGCCGCGCTCGTGCTCGCCGGCATCGCGTACGCCGTGTGGGGCGGCGGTGAGGCCGAGCCCGAGGACGGCGAGACGCCGAAGGCCGAAGAGCCCGACACCGAGGAGCCGACGACCACGCCGCCGGCGGACGGCGAAGGCGATGGCGAAGGCGACGGCTCGGGATCCGATGAGGCGCCCGCCGGCGAGGACGTCACGCTGAAGATCTACTTCTCGTACGCCGGCGAAGCCGCGCTCGCCATCGAGCGCACGGTCCCCTACACCCAAGCCGTTGCGACCGCCGCGATGAACGAGCTCCTCGCCGGCCCCACCGACGCCGAGCTCGCTACGTGGCCCGTGCTCTCCACGCAGATCCCGGAGGGCACCGAGCTGCTCGGCCTGACCGTCAGCGACGGCGTGGCGCAAGTGAACCTGTCGGGCGAGTTCGACGACGGAGGCGGCACGTATTCCATGACCGCGCGCCTCGCGCAGGTCGTCTACACGCTCGCGCAGTTCCCCACGGTGGACGCGGTGGAGTTCTACATCGAAGGCGTGGCGGTCGACGTGTTCTCGGGCGAGGGCATCATCCTCGACGGCCCGCAGGCCCCTGAGGACTACTACGACCTCGTGCCCATCGACGCGTAGCGCGCGACCCCGCCCGCGGGGTGACGGAACCAAACGGCCCCTCCGCCGCATCTATCGGTGTGGAGGGTACGAATCCGTCGCCCCGAAGGAGGGGTCAGCATGTCTCACATCGATCGCCGCATCGCGCCGACAGCGCTCGCGCTCTCGCTGCTGCTCGCCGTAGCGGGCCTGTCCGCCTGTGCCGAGAAGCCCGCGTCAACACCCGGGACATCGCTCCCGAGCGCGGACGCCACCGAACCCGCGGACGCGTCCGCCGAGACCACCTCGGCCGGCACCGGCGGCGTCACGCCGACCGACGACGCCGCGACCGCGACGGGCGCCGCGAAGGCACCCGACACCAAAGCCGCCGCGGTGAGCCCTGCCAGCACGCCGTCTGAGATCACCGTGCAGCTGTACTGGGTCTCGGCGGGAGAGAACGCGCTCGGCGTCCCGCGCACCGTGCCGTACACCAAGGCGGTCGCGCGCGCCGCTGTGAACGCTCTGCTCGCCGGACCGACATCTGCCGAGAAGACCACGTGGCCCGCGATCTCGACGGCCATCCCGGCGGGGACGCGACTGCTCGGCATCGACATCGATGACGGCGTCGCGACCGTGGACCTGTCACGCGAGTTCGATGACGGCGGCGGGTCGTTCGCCATGCACGCCCGACTCGCGCAGGTCGTCTACACGCTGACGCAGTTCTCGACGATCGACGCCGTGCAGTTCCGCATCGAAGGCGTCCCGGTCCGCGTGTTCTCGAGCGAGGGCATCATCCTCGACGGCCCGCAGGACGCCGACGACTTCGGGCGGCTTGTGCCGATCGACGCGTAGCGCGCATGCCAAGGGGGCCGGCCCGGCGGGGTCGGCCCCCTGGTGCGTGTGGCGCCTGCCAAGAGCGCTACTCGGTGCCCTCGGCGCGCAGATCGTCGTCGGCGTACTCGAGGATGTCCCCGGGCTGACATTCCAGCTCACGGCAGATGCCGTCGAGCGTGGAGAAGCGGACCGCCTTGGCCTTGCCGGTCTTGAGCACCGAGAGGTTCGCGATGGTGATGTCCACCCGCTCGGCAAGCTCGGTAAGCGTCATCCGTCGGTCGAGCAGGACGCGATCGAGGTTCACGTGGATCGTCATGTTCGCCGCCCCCTACACCGTGAGGTCGGAATCGAGCTGGAGCTGCCGCCCGTAGCGGAACACCTCGGACAGCACCACTACGACGAGGCCGACGAAGATGATCGTCAGGCTGCCCTCATAGACCGCCTGCAGCGTGAAGCCGGGCATCTCGGTGGTGCTCATCACGAGCGCCTCTATGGCGAAGCCGACCGTCTGGCGCAACAGCTCGAAGATGATGACGAGCAGGCCGATCGTACGGATGCGGCGGACGTTGGCCTCGGCGAAGGGATCGCCCTCGACCACCGTCGCCAGGACGCGTCGCAGCAACGAGAGCACGAACAGCGCGGGTACGGCGAACATGGCGACGCCGAGGATGGAGACCGCGATGAACCAGCCGGGCCCCGAGCCCTGGAAGCTGGCCTCGCCCAGCGCGGTGTCGAGCATCCCCGCGCCGAAGAGCGAGCTCTCGAGCGGCACCGTGGCGGTGTCCACGGCGAAGCGCACGGGCAGGTTCACGGACGGCTCGCCGCCGGTGTCTGAGAACGCGACGACCAGCACCGCCACGATGGCGATGCCGAACACCGTGATGGCGATGTAGTACGCGATGTCCGTGATGCGCTTGAGGAAGAGCGTGAGGTTCGTCATAGCCGATCATCCTTCGTCGTCCGGGCGCGCCGGGCCGCGTGTGTCGACCCTCGGCGCACGTATCGTGTTTCGATATGCACATACCGATAATCGGCTACGATTTATCGTTTGTCAATATCTTGTTTGAGGAATTGTGCCGGTGCCCTTGAGCGACCCCACGCGCCCCAGTACGATTGGCCCAGCGAGCGAGCGGCGCTCGTAGTCTTGAGAGCGACATACGGGCACGTGACGGGCGGCCGCAGCGTCGCCCACTGCCGGGGGAGGCAGCGATGGACGAACGTTCGAGCACGGGCAGCGGGTGGCACATCAAGCGGTTGGCTGACGGGTCAGGTTGGGAGGGCGGACCCTACACGTGGGACGAGCTTTTCATGCTCGTTCGCGAGAACCGCCTCGCGCCCACCGACGTCGTCTGGCATCCCACGCTTCCTACCTGGGCTGAGGCGCACACCGTTCCCGGCCTGTTCGGCGCCCCCGTCCCCCAGGCGCCGGTCGCACCGGCGCCCACGCCAGCGGCGCCCGCCCCCGCGGCTCCCGCGCCGACATCTCCACCGGCGCCCGCGCCAGCGGCACCCAGCGTCCCCGTCCCCGCAGCGCCCGCCCCCGCCCGCAAGAAGCGCGGCCTCCTGATCGCCGGCATCGTCGCGGCGGCGGCGCTCGTCATCGGCGGCGGCGTCGCGGCGTTCCTGCTGCTCGGCGGTGACGGCGGCTTCGCAGGCAGCGGACCGACGCTCGGCGCGGCAGATACCAAGCTGCCCGATGCGAAGGCACTCGTCGTCACCGAGACGTGGGGCGAGGTGCCGTCCAACCAGCTCGCGGTCGTGATGGTGGAGGGTGCCGAGCGGAGCGATGCCGAGAAGGTCGCCGGCGCGCTCGGCGGCACCGTCGTCGGCGAGGTCGAGTACGTGGGCCTCTACCAGATCGAGTTCCCCGGCACGAGCGAGGCCGATCTTGTCTCGGCCATACAGACCGCCGAGGCCGATGAGAACGTCGACTACGCGTATCCCAACGACCAGGTCCACCTGGACGCCGAGATCTGGGGCGTGCGGATCGACCCGTACACCGACCCCTTCTACGGCGGCGGCGCCGGCGACGGCTACAAGGCGATCGGCGCGTCCAAGGCGTGGGCGTACATCAAGGGCGCCGGCATCGACCTCAGCGACGTGAAGGTCGGCATCTGCGACGACGGTCTCTACGCGCCCGGAGAGGGCGCGGAGAACGAGTTCGAGGGCGCGGACGGACCCACGATCGAGTACCCCGACCCCGAGGCCGGCGAGCGCCAGGACGCGCAGATCTACAAGGACGGCTCCACCAACGAGGCCGGAAGCCACGGCACCGCGGTGGCGAGCATCATCGGCGCGGACCCTGAGAACGGCGGGCCAGCCGGCATCGCCGGGCCGCTCGGCAAGAAGCTCACGATCTCGATGATGAACATCTTCTCGGCCAAGTACGGCGATACGCTCACGACCGCCGACCCCGACGACATCACCAAGCAGGATTGGAGCCCCGGGCACACGTACTCGATCGGCTCGCTCGTAGCGCTCGTGAAGCAGGTGGAGGCCGGCGCCACGGTCATCAACTGCTCGTGGGGGAACAGCAACGCCGACCCGCGCGACGTGGCGACGTACACGCGGTTCTTCACCCAGATGGCCAAGGACCACCCCGACGTGCTGTTCGTCTGCTCGGGCGGCAACGGCGGCGCAGAGATGGACGGATCCAAGCGCTACCCGAGCGGGCTCAAACTGCCCAACATGATCACGGTCGGCGCGCTCGACAACGACGGCAAGCAGGCAGAGTACGCCGACTGGGCGAGCGAGGACTACGAGATCACGCTCGGTGCGCCCGGGACGGACGCCGTGGTGGGCATGGCGGGCGCGGGAGGGCCGGTGCGCCAGGACGGCTCGAGCTTCTCGGCCCCGCACGTCACCGCCGCAGCGGCCATCCTGAAGTCGCTCAACCCCGAGCTGAACGCGGGGCAGATCAAGGAGATCCTGGTCGCCACGGCGCGCCCGGGCGTTCCGACGACCTCCGACGACCCCACCGCGACCTCGCAGCTTGTGCCGCCGGAGATGGGCGCGGGCATCCTCGCGCTCGATGAGGCGGTGCTCAAGGTGATCAACGACCTTCGCGCCGAGAAGAAGCTCGCGCCCTTCGATGCCGACGCGCTCGAGAAGCTCGGCGTCGTGGATGCCGTGGCGGTCACCGGCGCTGCCGGCGAGTACCAGGTGCGCGGTATCGTCGGCGCCGTCGGCGAAAAGGGCGCCACGCTCAAGATCGAGGTCACCGGCGAGAACTACTCGATCGGCGGGAAGACCGAGCAGTCGCTCGACGGCGCTGGCGAGGCGGAGTGGAGCGTCACCCTGCCCGAGGACAGGGGCACCATAAAGGTCACGCGGCTGGACACCGGCGCCGCGAGCCTGATCGTGCTCGAGGACTTCGACATCAGCGGTCACTGGGACGGCACGTTCACCTTCCAGCTCCTGGATGTGGATCCCGACCTGGCCGATGAGGAGGGTTGCACCCTCGCCATCCTCTCCGAGCTGGTAGGGAAGCCGATTCCCATGACCATGGACCTCAACGTGGGCGATGACGGGAACGGCAGCGGCACCATGCTCATCGACATCGGGTCTCTGCTGGACGAAGCCGAGAGCGAACCCGCCGACGTGACGGTGAGCAAGAGCGGATCGGACGTCACCTTCGGCCTGGGCGACGGTGCCGAGATGCACGCGACGGTAACACGCTCGGGAGACACGCTCACGATGACCGGCACCCTCAATATGGGAGGCGAGGGTTACACGGTGGCGGGCAGCTTCAGCGTCTCGAAGCCCGCGCCGGAGCGGTGACGGCGGCGGTGCGCGCGTGAGCCCGGTCCTGCTGCGATTCACGTTGGGCGGGACCGAGCACGTCCTGCGCGCGTACAGCACGTTCTACGCGCTCGCGTGGGTGGCGGCGCCGCTGGTGGGCGCATGGTTCGCGCACCAGCGCGGGCTTGCATGGCGCCGCGTCCTCGCGGTCTTCGCGCTCGCGCTGGCGGTAGGCGTCATCGGCGCGCGCGTCCTGGATCTGTTCGTGGCCTGGCGCTTCTACGCCGAGGAACCATCGCGGATCTGGGCGGCGAGCTTCGCCGGCTACTCGCTGTACGGGGGGCTCGTGGCCGCCACGTTGGCTGGCGTCGCGCTCGCCCGAGCGTGGCGCCTTCCCGTCTGGGAGCTCGCCGATGCCGCGGTCCCCGGACTTCTGGTGGGGCAGGTGCTCATGCGGACCGGCTGCTTCCTCAACGGCTGCTGCTACGGCCTGCCGACCGACCTGCCGTGGGGAGTGCGCTACCCCGTGGGCAGCCCGGTGTGGCTGTCGCAGTTCACCTCGGGGACGCGCGGGTTGCTGCAGAGCTTCGCCGGCACCGTGGATCCCGTGCATCCCACACAGCTCTACGAGGTGGGCGGGGCCGTGCTGTTCGGCCTGCTCGCGGTGTGGTTGATGCGACGACGTCCGGACGGCACGCGTGCGACGCCCGCCGGCGTGGGGTTCCTCGCGTACGCGCTCGGCTTCACGCTCGTGCGTCTGGGCAACCACTTCTTGCGCGCCCGGCAGCCGGTGGTGACCGCGCCCGAGTGGTTCTACCCGGTGTTCTATCCGGTGCTCGCGCTGGTGATCGTGGCACTGCTCTGCTTCAGACTGCGTCGGCCCCGACCCACTCGATCACGAGCCCGTGCACGGTGAGCGGGAGAAAGTCCGTATCACCGGTGAGCAACGGCGATGCGGCGGCCAGCGCAAGGCCGGCGGCGAAGGCATCGCCGAGTGAGAGCGCATGATGCGCCTTGAGTTCTGCCGCGTATGTCGCGAGATCGGCGTCCGCGCTCACTATCGCAAGCGGCAGCAAGCGTGCGAGCCGCACGACCTCGAGCGTGGCGGCCTCCCCCAACCGCCGGCGACAGATGTAGAGCAGCTCCGCCCAGTTGACGGCGCTCATGACGAGCTGCCCATCGGAATCACGACACTCCCGCATCCGGTCGTGGATCCGCGATGCGGCCGGCTCCCCTGCGATCAGCGCAACCAGCGGCTGTGCATCGATCACGAGAGCGCTCACCGGGGGTCGTCCGTCCGGTCGCGGTCGCGTCGGCGCTCGGCGATCAGTTCCGCCGAGGAGAACCCCGGCACGCCGCTGCCGAGCCCTGTGAGCGCGTCAAGCGGCTCACCCCCGGTCACCGGAACGAGCCGAATCGAGCCCGCCCACTCGATGACCTCGAGCTCGTCGCCGGTATCGATCCCGAATCGCTTGCGCAGCTGTGCCGGCAGCACGATCTGTCCCTTCGATGACACCCGTATCCTCACAGCGACCTCCGGAACATCTGCGGTGTCTTACATTTCGAGCACATTGTAAGCCACTCTCGCATCTCCGGCCAGCCGCAGCGGCTATCGTACCGTCCGGGGCTCACCAGGCCCCGAACACCCTCCAAACAATCGCTGCATGTCACCCCGAAGCGCCACTACACTCGTCTCACCAGGGAGCGCCCTGGCTTCTCGGCCAAGGAGGTCACCGTGAAACGGCTCATGGCGCTGGTGCTGTCGGTACTGCTGGTCGGCATGCTCGCTGGGTGTGGCGACACCGGTGGGGGCGGTGAAGGCGACGCGACGGGCGGGAGCCCGGGCGGGACGAGCGGGGGTTCTGCCGAGGCGATCACCTCGCCTGAGGCGCTGAAGGCGGCGTTCGACGCCGACCATGCTGATGCCGAGTGGTACGCCGACCTCACCGACGTCACGGTGGAGACGTACCTCGGCGCGCCGGTGCTCGTCATCCACGTCGGCTGGACCGGCGACGATCCGGACTGGGACGCCAAGAACCGCAAGACCGAGGCGATCCGTCAGGCGATCGACGGCTACGAGGTCGACATCGCGCCCAACGTGGCGATCGCGGACGGCGACGGGACGGTGTGGGCGCTCGGGTCCGGTGGGACCGGCGAGGGCGTGCCGATGGCCGACGCGTTCGAGCTGCCGCCCGCCCCGGCGACGGCGGCAGAGGTCGAGGCGTGGCTGGCCGCCGTGTACGGCCCGGGCGGCATCGTGACGCTCGGCCCCGCCGAGGGCTGGTACGGCTCGATCCAGTCGGTGACGATGGAGAGCCCCGGCTCGGGTATGGCCGAGCAGCTCACCGTGCGGACGTCGATCGCGTCGCCCAAGGGCACGGACTACAGCCTGCTCATGCTCGCGCTGCAGACGACCGGCTCGCCGCTCATGGCAAGCTACGGCATCAAGACCGCTGACGGCGGCGGCTCGGGCGGCTCGGCGGGCGGGCTCACGGGTCCCGGCGCCAACGGGTGGTTCTACCCGGTGGAGTGAGCGCGAGCTCACCTTCATCCAGGTTCGGGTACCTACACACCAGCGCCGTCCGAGGGGGACGGCGTAGGGGGCACCTTGCAGCGGGGTCTTCTTCCGTGTCTTCGCGCCCTGCGGCAGCCCGCCATGTCCACCAGCGTTGCTGGGGTGGCCTGCTAATCGCGCGTCAGGGAGCCATCACCTCACACATCATTCGCTTCCAATGGTGTCACCCAGCACTTTGATCAGCTCGCCAACCACCCGGACATCAGCCTCGTCCTCAACGCCGATCTTGATCGGAGCGAAGGCCGGGTTCACCGGCTCCAATGTCACCGTCACATGCCGCCAGCCTTCATCCGACTTGCTCTTCTCGCTGCGGTATCGCTTGACCGTATAGCGGCCTCCGGTCTCCGGATCAGTCTGGTCGCGCAGCTCGACCAGTACCACTCGGCCCTGGCGTGAACCGACAACGGGGGCCGAGAACAGACAGTACGAGCCGTCGGGGATCTGGGGTTCCATCGAATGACCGATCACCTGAGCCACGAACATGCCCTCTCGAACCCCGGTCTGCGCCCCGAGTTCGAGCCATTGCCATTCATCCAGAGCACCTGCGTCCTGCGACTCGCTGAATAGGCCGGCTGCAGCGGCCAGCGGCACGAGAGGAACCGCAGTCTTCCAGCGCTCTTCTGACGTCGGCGTCACTACTCTGAGTGCCGCTCGAAGAACGCCGGCAGCCTCGCCAGCCGCTCGTGCGAACCAGCTGTCGTCGCTCCTGACCTTGTCCTTCAGATCGGTCGCATTGAGATAGCCTGCAAGCCGCCTAAAATGCCTGACCATCGCATCGAGATCATCGAGTTGGTTTGCTGCGATCTCGATGACATCCCAACCGTGACCACGCAGCCAATCCCGAATCTCACGGTCCTTGAAGGCGGTGGCTGGATTGCCGTGGATGTGTGCGCTCAACCCATCGAGGTAGATGGCTATCCCCTCGTCATCGTCATGGTGCTCAGCACGGTAGATCACGTCAGGCGTCGTCGTGCCGATCGCCGGGTCGAGCCGAATCTGCTGTCCTCGAACACCTTCATCGAAGCCAGCCTCGCGAAGGAGACGCCGTAGCCTCTCTTCGGCTGCATTGACGGGGTATCCGCCCTCGCTCGGACCTGGAGTGGGCTGCTTGGGCGGAATGGCATGCCCGAGAACCACATCCTGTCCCCACTCATCGAAGCGTTCGAGAGCCACCGTCCGGTCGAGGTACTTGTGGTAGTAGCCGTTCCGGAACGTCTGCAGGCAGTCGACACATGAGGCTGCGCAGGCGGCCGGGCACTCGCTCACGATATCCCGGGCCACGCTGACCACCTCGCCGAATCGCTCAAGCATCTGGTCGAGAAGTCCCGAGCCGCCGGGCATCGGGTCCCAGAGGAGCGCGTCGACCTCGTCGCGATCCACATGTCCGATCACCAGCAGCTGCAGGTCCTCGATGTGCATGTCGAGAACCTGCGCCGTGGCGATACGCAACGACTCCAGGACACTGTAAGCCGTCGTCTGATCGGGAATCGCACGTAGGATGAGAGCGTCTGCGACGACATCCGCGTAGAAGCCCACGGGTTGCATGGGTCGTCCGCAGCGCTCCTGGTGGTCGGACGCGAACTGCTCCAGCTGGCGCTCGGAAGCCAGCGGCGAGACGCTTTGGCCGCACACCGTGCAGACCGGATAGCCTAGGTACGGCTCTATCCGTGAGATCGCGCTCGAGGCACCGATGTTGACGAGCCGCATGCGGTTCCCGCGAAGGTGGTGCATCACCTGGACGCCCCACCGGTACTCGGCTCCGCCGTTGTGCTGCTCGCGTTCGAGCCCGTGTACGGCCACGCTGAGCTGGAACCTCAGCACCTCGTCGTCAGAGATGTGCGATTGGTGGACCAGGTCGACATCGCAGACTGAAATGGCTTGCAACACAGAAGCGCCCATCGATGACGATGCCGCCGAGAGATCGGTCTGCTTGATCGCCTGCCGCTCGACCGATACCTCGAAGACCGGCATCTCCGCACGCTGCTCATCGATGTCTCGGTGGAAGCGGCGCGCAACGAAGCGGTTACCGTTCGCGTAGATGAGGTTGCCAGGCACGTACTCGCGCAGCGCGACCGCGGGCGGCCGAGGCAACGCGAAGTCCATCGCCCCGGTCCTCCAGAAGGGGATCTCCGCAGTGCCCAGAATCGATCCCGTCTCCAACCCGTAGCCGGGCAGAAAGCCTTCGGCGGCAAGCATCCCGAACGTGTTTGCGTCGTCGTAGCCCTCCGCCTCACGGCGAGAACGCCGAGCGGTGCCTTTGAGGCGCTTCACCAAGCGCTCGCACCTCCTGAAGAGGGCATCGTCCTCCGGGTCCAGATCGCCCTGCTGCTCGCGCACGGCATTGAGGCGCCTGATCTGGTCGAGCGCCCACGTCAGCCGCCGCCGCAGGCGCTTCAACACACCAGACATCTCGTCGGCCATATCGTTCACGTACGCTTCGAGCCGCTCCGGAGAGACCACGCTGGCGTCGCCCTCAGGCCAACCGAGCCGGAAGGAGTCGGCCACATACCCGACGAGGTCGGCCTTGTTCTCTTCTATCAGCCGCGCCAGCGGAGAGACATCGAACGGCTGCTCGCGCACGCGCCCAGCGTCGAAGAGGTAGGACGAGACCTGGTTCGGCAGGCACATTCGCAACGTCTCCGCTATGGCGGCCCGCTCGGCCTCAGGACGTGCGACGTCCCGAGTGTATTGATGGAGGCGCGTGATCACGGTGGCGTGAACGTGCTTGGCGACCATGACCTCATTCGAGAGGTTGAATGCGGGAGGGTCGATCTTGCCCGCGAGCAGCTTGATGGGGTCCGAGAAGTACGCGCGGTCGTGCGACACCGGTCTGCAGTACGTCATGTCGACCGCCATACGGTGCCGCCGCCCGGCTCGGCCCGCACGCTGCCAGTAGTTCGCAGGTAGCGGAGGCACGTTGCGCATGAGCACCGCATCGAGTTGGCCGATGTCGACTCCGAGCTCCAGCGTGGGCGTGCAGACGAGCGCGTTCACCGCATCTGAGTCGCCCTTGAACAGGTTCTCCAGCCGCTCACGCTCGTCGGCGGGAACCATGGCCGTGTGCTCCTCGGGCCGAAGCATCGAGTAGCCGGCGTCGAGGAGTTGCAGGTCGTAATTGTCCGGGTCCTCGGCTACCCACTCGAGCTCGCCGGTGCAGCGCCACGAGGGACAGGCCATGAGCGGCGTACGCTGCGGGAAGCGCCTCCTGCAGCTTCTGCAGCGCCAGACGCCGTGGCCGGCCGTGAGCCGGACCTTGTCAGCATCGACCTGGAAGACCTCTGAGACATCCGGCAGCGGGTTGCCTCGCGAGCCCTTCAGGCGCACCGGCACGAGCAGCTTCATGGCGACGAGCGCTTCGAACAACCCTTCCAGGAACGATTCCACCTCGTCTGGCTGGACGCCCCACTTGCGAGCGAGTTGCCGGAGTGTCGTGTCCCCCCTCTCGCTCAGCCACTGGGTGACGAGCTGAGGCTTCTCGCTGGGTGCGCGTCTGAGCTTGGTACCAACGGGCGCCCCGATTTGCGGCAGGTAACCGCGCTGGATCTCGGTGTCGCCATCCATCCAGTACTTGCCGAAAATGCCGAACTCGGGGTCGTGCAGGACGCGCTTGCGACGCAGGTAGTCGAGCACCGTCGCCACGCCGTCGCGCAGGTCCTCGGCCGGCATGCCGAGGGCGTTCGCTTTCGCCTGTATCCACGGCCATGAGACATCCAGCCCCTCGTAGCCGACCTTGAGGCGCCCCCACGGCTCAAGACCGATCGACTGGCGCGACGACAGCGTGATCTCCCGCAAGACCTGGATGCGCAGGAACTTGCGACGTTCCCGTTCGTGGCGGGTGCCGCCGCCTTCGCGGCGCACGAAGTCCCAGACCTCAGGCGCGAGCGCACGCGACAGCGACTCATCGGCGTCGAGGCGGTCATCGAGGTACAGCGAGAGGTCCCCGATCGACTTCGGCCCCCCTTGCAGGCCCTCGTACATGAGCGCGCGAAGGCGGAACCGGCGCGCATGGTCCTTCATCCATCCCGCCTGGAACGCGGCGTCCTGTCGGTTATCGCAGAACACCAAGAGCCGGGGCCGTTCCGAGTGGTGCACCATGTCCTGAGCCAACACATGCACGTCGGCCACGTTGACCGCACGGACCGGCTTGGCGGGCTCACGGTAGAGCCCACCCAGACGGCGGCCGGTCGCTCCACACGACAGGCAGCTCGTCAGCTTGCCGGGGTTGTCCTTGTTCTGACGAACCGCGAAGAGCCTGACCGCCTCGCCGAGCTCACCACAGCTCGCACACCGTGCTACGGACTCGGGGTGCAGCGCGCCGCAGTGACGGCACAGGTGCACGGCGGCCGTGCGGTCCGCTTCATCGAGGTCCTCGTCGTCCGCGCCACCGACGACCCGGTCCACCAGCAGCACGCGCACCCCACCCTGTGCCTCCTCGAGTGGTTCCCAGAAGCTGCTGCCGCCTGCGGCGTCACCGCCGGACGGATGTGCCCCGGTGTAGTCGAAGTCTCTAGCAGCGGCCACGAAGTAGTGCTGCCCGCAGGTCGTGCAGGTGAGCAGGGGTAGATGCGCGTAGCGCTCGCCCCCTGTCGCCTCGATCTCGTCTTCGGCCGCAAGCCAGAGCGCAGGGCGATCACCGTCCGGGAACGAGACGACCGCGCCGCTCACGCCGCGCACGAATCCGTGGACCACGGGACGCAGCAGCGGACGGCCCTCGTGGCGCGCAGCGGCGCCCATCGTGAGCCACGCGAGGATCTCGGCTTCGGTGATGGGGCGCCCGATGTGAGGCTCGAGCAGCCCCGGCAGCTCATCGAGGGCGCGCGGCTCGCCAAGAAGCTCGCTCAGCTGGAATGCGGTCTCGTTGGCCGAAAGCTCGGCGTTGAGTGCCTCGGCCCAATCGCCGGGCGGAAGGGGTCGGCCCGCCAACTTCCGATACACAGCCGCCACCGCAGAAGCGATCTCGTCCTCCGGAGCCTCGACCGCCTTGACGCACTCGTCCAGAAGCGCTGAGGGGTCGCCGGTCGGCACAGCCGGCACGAACCGCTCACCGGCCCACACCTCGCGCTCGTAGGCCTCGCCGACCGTGACGACCTCGTCAGGGTCCACGCCGAAGAATCGTGACGCGAATGTCAGCGCAGCATCGGGGTCCTTCTCGTCGACGATGGTCGCCGACGTGGCGACACACAGAGTGTCCTGCCCGCCCCGACCGCAGAACGCCCGCAGCCGCCGGATGAGGCACGCGGTCTCGGCTCCCTGCGCACCGGTGAAGGTGTGCGCCTCATCGAAGACCAGGAAGTCGAGCCGCGCACCGGCGAAGAGCTCCACGTCCTTCTGGCGCGTCAGCAGCAATTCGAGCTGCTTGGTGTTGGTGAGCAGGATCCGCGGCTGGCCGCCCGGCGTGCGCATCGCCTCACGCGAGCACACCTCCTCAGGCGGCAGGACGGTCTCGGCCGAGCCGCGCTCGCGCACTTGGGCAAGCTTGGCCTCGTAGTCCGCCCGAGAGGAGCCCTCGGGAAGCCGGATGCCGGCGACCTCGTTCTCGCGCTCGGGCGTCTTGCCAACGTACATGCCGAACGTGATACCGGTGCCCGCGAGCAGCGAGCGTAAGCGCATGAGCTGGTCTTCTGCGAGCGCGTTCATGGGGTAGACGATGACGGCGCTGATGCCGGGGGGCGCGCCCGCATCGCGCAGTTCAAGGCACTTCGAGATAATCGGGTACAAGAAGCACTCGGTCTTGCCCGAGCCGGTACCCGTGGAGACGAGCGTCGTCTTGCCCGCGGCGATCGCGCGCAGGGCGTCCTCCTGGTGGCCGTAGAGGTGCGTGATGGCCGAGGGGATGCGCTGTCGCATATGCGGGTGGAGCAACCCCTCATCGACGAGCGCGTCCACCGCCGCCCCTTGCCGGAACGGGCGAGAGAGGCTGACGTAGGGGCCTCGGAGCAGCGGCGAGCGTCGCGTCGCGTCGAGCGAGAGCAGCCCGCGCATCTGCTCGCGCAGGCGATCGTCGGCGAATGCGTACGTCGTGAGCTGGTAGCGCAGGAAGCTCTTGACGACGTTCTCTGTGAAGACGATCGGGTTCAGGGCCACTACTGAGCGCCCCCTGTCGCGCGCACCCACGCCTTGTCACGCCTGCCATCGGGCAGTGTGGGGTGATACGACTCCCACGCCCCCGCACCCAGGATCTCGTTGAGCGCGCGGGAAGTGATCTCAAAGGCGAGGTCCTTTCGCGCATCCCACGTCATCACCTGTGGCAACGAGTTGGCGAGTTTCCGCTGGACCTCCCACCACTTCACTCCATCGGCGGTCCGTAGGCGCGCGACCAGGTCGGCGTCATCGCGCAGTGCGGCAATCGCCGCAGTCACCTGGACCTCTCGGACGTCAACTGGAGGCGGCGCGGGTCCCCGGTCGCCCTCACCGTTGACGCCACCGCCTTCGCCCGGCCCGTACTCGGCGCGCTCATCTTCGACGGTCCCCCCGAGCATCTCAGCGTACTCGTCGCGCAGCTTCGAGCCGTAGGTCTCTTGCGCTGCCGCATTGTAGTCAGAATCTCGTGTCTCGAACATCCGCTCGAATGACAACACCCGCAGCGGAATCGGATACGGGGTGCCGCCTGCGCTGCTCCAGAAGACACCCTGCCCGACGATGGGCTCGTTGAGCAGTGAGCTCAGAATGTCGTCCGAGAAGTGCGCGTTCGCCTTCTTGACGGCGAACAAATCACCAGCAGAGAGCAGGTGGAAGATGAACCAGTTGTCGCCCTGGCTGAGCAGTTCGTTGGAGATGGCGCCCGGCTGCTGGGTGATGAGCACCGCCCCGAGGTCGTACTTGCGCCCCTCCTTGGCCCACGCGACGTACGGCCCCTCGGTCGCGCCTTGGCCGAGGACTGATTGCGCCTCCTCGACCACCGCGATGGTAGGAATGGTACGCGGCTCTCTCATGGTGAACTGTCTCTGGTTGTGGTCGAAGATGCGCGAGAGTATGAGCCCGGAGAGGATGAGCGCCGGCTGGCCGCGCATCTGCGACACGTCCACCACGCACAGCTTGCCGTCCTCAAGCGCGCGCAAGAGCATGTCGAGCATCGTCGAGCTGGGGTCGTGCAGCATATTCACGACCTGCGTCATGTTCGCGCGTGCTGCATAGAGCTCGGCGTCCTGGCCCTCCTCAAGCCGCAGCAGCGGGCGTAGTACAGCCGGGTCCGCGTTGTTCCCGTCGCGCGCGATCTCGTCGACAAGCTTCGTCCACGCCTCGCTGCTCATCGCTTTCAGCTTGCGGACGTTCTGCTGGTCCTGCTTCTCCGGGGAGAGTGCGATGGCCACAACATCGGCAGGGTTGAGACGCCTGATGTCGAGCTTGATGCCTGCGGCGGTGAACGCCTCATAGAAGCGGCTCGGCGCCCTGCGGCTCGTGAACACCACGAGCTTGTCCTGAAGATGCGGCACATCGCACAGACCCGGCCTGCCCTTGTCATCAGGCCAGAAGTACTCGCCGTCCGGGTCGAAGATGAGCGTGCCGACCGGGGCCTTGCGGCCACCGCGCTTCTCGATCATTGGCGTGTTCTCATACAAGTTGCTGAACAGCAGCTTGACGAGGTTCGATTTCCCGAAGCCCGCGCGCGCGAACACGAACGTGCGCCGCGCCACGAGATGGGTCTCGTTGAACTTGGGCACGACGAGCGGAGAGAGCGCCTGCTCGCCAGGCTTAAGCTGGACACGGGTGTCGGAACCTGAATATGCGAACTCGCCGAGTGCGAAGAAGCCCAGATCGGCTCCCTCGACGTTGTGACCAGCGATCTCGCACAGCACGTCGTCTGCGAGGAAGGCCACCTTGCTGCCCACGTGCGGCAACCGCCGGTGCGACGGCACGAAGGCGAGCGAGCCGTCGATCACCTTCACTACGCCGAGCACCCGTATGTTCACGCGGTACTTCAGGTAGTTGGCGCGCAGGTCCTCAGGGATGTCGCGGTCGTCGTTGATCGCCCGCAGAGCGAAGTCCTCGCCGGCACCGGAGGCAAGACGCCCCTGCGCCGACATCGAGGTGATGCGCCCCAGCACCGCCTCGTCCTCGTGCTCGAGCGCCACGAGCAGGAACTGCCCGTGCATCGGCGTCTTCTGGTACTCACTCTGATACGGAAGGACGAGGTCGGCGTGGAACTCGAGGCCGCCCTCGGAGAAGCCGAGGAACGCACCGGCGACCTTGTCTTTCGGGAAGAGCCTCATCCGAACCTCCGCTCCGACACGTCTCCATAGTCCAGCTGCGCGCGATCGAGAATCGGCCGCCGCTTCTCAGGCAGCAGGTCACGCACGGCTTCAAGCACCTCGTGCTGCATGATCGTCCCGTCGAACCCGGCCACCTGCGCGTACTCGTGCGCGCTCTGCAGGCAGCGCGGGTAGTAGGGCACCGGGAAGCCGTTGATCGCATCCGCGAGCAGGTAGCCGAACACCTCCTGCGCCTTGTCCGCCTGCGAATCGAGCAGGTCGATTGTCCACACAGGGTCTGACACGCGAGCGCCGAAGCGCACGAAGAACATCTGGCCGGCTTTGAACTTCGCTGCCTCAGCGCCTTCCTCGGCATCGCCGCGTCCGCGGGCCCACTCGTCCCACTTGTAGGCCTTGGCCTCCAGCTCGGCGGGGATGCGCACGTAGCGCGCCTCGCCCCCAGGGATCACGTCCTCGAGCGCCATCGCCAGCTGGTAGCGCTGCAGCACCTTCGAGTGCTTGGCCACACCGACGAGGTAGACGTTGCGCTTGTGCTCGGTCCGCGCGCGCTCGATCGCCGCCTCGATGCGCCCCATCATCTTCACGAACAGGTCACCCGCGAAGATCTTGGAACGCAGGAAGCCATCGCGCACGATGAGGGTGTCGGTGCCGAAGTCGCGCGAGACGATGAGCCGGTAGAGCACCGCCCACTCGACCAGATCGCGATAGACCTGCACCCACGACGTGCCGACCTTCTCGGGCGCCTCCCGGACCTTCTTGCCGAGGGGAATCATCGGGCTCAGGTCGTGCAGGTGATGTGTGGTGACGCCGAGCTCGTCCATCAGGAAGCCGAGATCGGTCACCGGCTCGTGACCCTCTCCGAACTGGCGCCGCGACAGCGCATCCGTGTCGGTCGTGGGCGACACGACATCGAGGCACAGCTGCTTGCCGCACGAGTCGACCACGCGCACCATCTGGAAGAGGAACGGATCGAACTCCAGGCGGTTGTTGCCGCCGTCGCTTGCCACGAGCGAGACGGCGGTCGTCGTGCGGGGCCGCACGACATGCACGCCGGACTTGAGGGTACGGACCTCGTCGCAGAGCGCGTCGAGCACGCGCCCGTCGGCCTGCGCGCACGACCGGATGGCCTCCCGCACCTGCTCGATGTCCTCGGGATTGAGCACCCTACCCCCTCAGCGTCGCGATGACGTCGATCTCTGTTATCGGCGTGCTTCGCACGAATCCGAACTGCGCGGCCTGGCGGCGGCCGGCATCCGATGCCCCCGCATCAGAGAGCGACTCGACCTGCCAACACGCGGTAGCCCCCTCAAGCGAGCCCAGGATGAGCGCTTCCGGGTCTGACGGCACACTCGGTACGGCGCCGAACCGGATCGACATGCGGCACCCCGGCGACGCATGTCGCGCCACATTGTCCCAGACGAGCGCCAGGTCCTGCGCGAACGCCTCCGGGCTGCGTGTATCCATCTGACGGTCCGCCGAGTAGTCGGGTTGCGCCGGACCTCCGAGGAACCAGTTGCGCAGCCACTGGTCAGAGACGTAGGTGCGCATGCCGTAGTAAGGCGGCGAGGTGACGACGTGCGAGAAGGGGCCGAATTCGGCGGGCACGGCGACGGTGCGCGCATCACCGTGGATGACGGCGCCCGGCGTCGCCGGCGGCATCTGCCCGAACGCGCGTGCCGCTCGCCTGCGGACGACCTCGACGAGCGAGACGTACTCCGGCCGCATCCTGCGCGCCTCCCAGAAGCGGACCGCGCCTTCCGGTTTCGTCGCGTACGTGCGCGGCATCTGGTTCGAGAGGTAGCTCTGCGTATGCTTGCCTCGCGGCCCGTGCAGGGCGCCGAGGATGACCGCGCGCAGCGCCACCACCGCCGGGTCGGCACCACCGGGCCGCTCAAGCAGCCCGTCGCGGATCGCGCACAACTCGCGCAGAGTGCGCGGATGGTAAGCGAGGCTCCAGAACTCGCCGGCAGGGGGCTCGACGTCCGCCGCGCCGCTGAGGAGCCGCCGCGCGAGGCCCACGACCTGCTCCGGCTCGACCTCCACGAGCTTCGCCGACGCGATCGCCACGGCCACCGGGCTCAGGTCGATGCCGACGGACGGAAGCCCCAACAGCCGCGCAGCGAAGTTGGTGGTACCGCGACCGCAGAACGGGTCGAGCACCCAGTCTGAGGCACCTTCAAGCGCCGCAAGCGGGAACTCCGGCCGGAACATCGTGTAGTACGGCGCGACGGTGTTGAGGGGGTGGCGGAAGTCGACCGCAAGACTCGTCGTCACAGGTTCTCACCACCGTCACGGCGGATGCCGAGGTTCCTGACCTTCCAGGCCATGACCGGGTCAGCAGCGGCCCACTCCAGGGCTTCTGGCCACGACACAAGGAGAAGCTCCGGCGCATAGACGGCGTCCTCGTCGAGCCGCCGGAAGTACTCGGCCTCCGAGTCTGTCAGGGTGGACAGCGGTGACAGCCACTCGCCAACCGCTTCGAGCATGTCTTCGAAGTCGACGACGTCTTCAGGCCGCAGCATCGCCGCGAGCGGCTCGGCGAAGTCACTGGCCACGGCACGGTATCGTTGTAGCGACTGCCAAGGATCCACCGCGAACGGGAATGGATCGGCAGCGCTCACCGCGCGCACTGTGAGCGCGCGTGTCAGCGGGTCATCGAACGCATCCGGCATCCGTTGGGCCGCCCGGTGTAGATCGAACAGATCCCTCGCCGCCAGCCGCTCCATCATCGCCTTGACCTTGCCGGCGACAAGCTCGCGCTCGTCAAGCACGAGGAAGACGATGTGCGGCGTCGCAAGTGTGCACGACAACAGGCGGGGCTCGAGCACGGGAACTCTGGCGAGGTAGCTGATGTCGACTTTGACGTAGTCGCCGGGATACTTGATCCGGTACGTCTGTCCGCTGTGCTCGTCGTTGGTCGCTTGAACAACGTACCCGGCTTCTTCGAGCACGCGCCTGATCCGGCGGTCGACGTCAGGCCGGGCGGCCCGCATGGCCTCAACCTCACGCTCGGCGACGTACATCAGGTCGATGTCCACAGAGAGCCGAGGAGCGTCGTCGTAGAACAGGTTGAGGGCTGTTCCGCCGTGCAACACGAAGGCGTCTTTCAGCAGCACGTCACTCTGGAACACGTCGAGTACCTCGAGCAGCCGCTCGACCTTGTCGACGGCCGAAGGAGCGAAGCCAACGGGTACGGTGAGGATGGGCCGCGTCATCCGCGAACCCACTCGGCGTACGGGAGAGCTTCCGGCACGTAGAGGCGCCACCGCCCGACGAAGCGCTGTGGCCCTTCGTCGCGCACCAGCCGGTACGACCCACGGCCCACGCTATGGGCCATGTGCTCCAGGGTGTCGGGATCGATACCCCAGCTCTCGGCGAACAGTTCGAGAGCCCAGCCGACGCGAGCCGTCACCGTGGGCGACCCGACGTGACTCAGGTACTCGGCGACGGCGTCGAACGAGACCGAGGCGAACCCACCGAGGCTACGGAGCACCTCTTCCAGTCCGCCTGCAGCAGAGAGATCGCGCATGCAATCAACAAGCGTGCGTTCGCGCGTGGTGACAGGAACCAGCGCATCGCTTGAGCGAGCTTGCGTGCTGAATCGAGTGTTGTCTTCCAGCAATCTGGGCGGACGCATGCGTATGAAGCGATAGCCCCGCGCCTCGAACGGGTCGACGCGGTGTGACGAGGTGTAGTAGACAGCGCGCAGCGGCGTGTGAGCGACACCGTGCAGCTCGAGGGCGCTGTGGTGGCTGACCACCGCATCGAGTGCGACTTTCGAGGCCACCAAGTACACATTGGGCACCCGGTCCCGATAGACACCCAGGTTGGATGCGTACAGGCTGCGCCTCAGTCGATACGCCTGTCCACGGCGAAGCGCGTTCGAGAGGTTGGCGTAACGAGTACGCTCACTGACGGCGGGGTCCACGGCGTGCATGTACTCCTCGAGCGTGAAGACCTCATTCCGCTCGAGGAACCGCAACGTGCTGGATGACTTGGTGGTGTTCAATCAGACCCCCAATGCGTAAATATTTACGCATTACAGGCATGATACAACACCAGAGTCTGCGCTGGAAGCGTGGCAGCGAGTGGTATTCACCCGATCTGCAGCCGCTCCGCGTACGCCAGAGGTATCGTCTCGCGGTCGTGCGTCTCGGCCCACGCGGGCTCGCGGTGCGAGAACTCCACCAGACGAGAAGCCGTCCAGCCCTCGAAGTGGGCAGCCACGTCCTTGAGGGTCTGCAGCTCCTCAGCCGAGAAGAGCTCCCGGTCTGCCGGACGGCGGGCGACGAACACCGTGCCCGAGCAGTCGCCCTCCTGCGCCGGGACCTCGTCGATGTCGGCGCCGTCGACGAGCCTCGCTTGCAGCGCGTAGAAGTCGGCCGGCACCGGCCCGTACTGCATGTGCACGTAGCGGGCTCCCGAGATCGAGCGGCCGTAGCGCTTCGCGTGCAGGAAGTCGGCGTAGAAGAGCATCTTGTTGAGCTTCGTGCGCCACATCCCGGGAAGCTCAGCGAAGAACACCGCCATCTCTGCCAGCGTGCGCGGACCGGCATCCGCCGCGTAGGCGCTCGCTTCCTCGCAAGCAAGCAGGCCCTCGTGCGCCGAGGATAGCTCGTTGAGTTGCGCCTCGAGTGTTCGGCGCTGCTCGTCGGACAGGCGACTGCTGTGCAGCCGCATCAGCTCGCGCGCGGTCACCCGATCAAGGTCGTCGACCAACACGACGACCTTCCTCACAGCCGTTCGGCCTTGCCCCTGGTCGCTGCGCACACCAAGCGCTGCGGACGTGATCGTATCGAAGTCATCAAGCGCGGTAGCAGCCTTGGTGCTGACTTGGCTTGCCACGAGTCCTTGAACCAACCAGATGGCAAGGCCTGCAGGAACGGCGGCGAGCCACCTTCGCCAGGGCTGCGTATCACCACCGACGTCCGACGACAACAGCGAGAACAGCCAATAGAACACGGGCGCAAGCAGCACCAACCGAGTCCAAGAGATTGACTGCCGGCTGACGTCAACCCTGAGGCGGCGGCGCGTGACGGCACCGAGCGGATCAAGTGCCGCCCATGCCCGGTTGACGCGTCGCGACAATCGACCAGGATCCGTGAGCGCTCGTCCGGCGGAGGCCAGCCGCTGGTGCAGTCGTTGCGTGTCAAGAAGGCGCAGTAGGAAGGAGCGGAGGAACGCCACTCTGTCAGCGGCGTACTTCCACGGGTTCAGGTCAATGACCTCGAAGCCCTGATCCTTCAACTCGTAGCGCAACTGCTCAAGGAAGAAGCTCTTGCCTTCACCCCATCGTCCAGACAGTCCGAACACGAAGGACTCCGTGCCCTTGCCGTGGCGCTGAGCGATGGTTGCAGCAACTTCCCGCACAAACGCGTCACGGCTCGCCAGAGCCGACTGCCGAGCAGGCTTCTCAGACTCCAAGTCTCGGCGCCGCGAGAGCAACCTCACCACAGCGCCCCTTGCCCGCCCTCGTCCAGCAGCGACGCCGGTGGCGCCTCCGAGCGCCCCGGCTCCTCGCCGCGCTCGCGCGCCGCAATCTCGTCTAGCAGCTCCTGGTAGCCCTGCTCGCCGAGCAGGTTGCGCGCGTGCAGGTGGCACTCGCGCCACGACTCCTCCGCGCTCTGGGCGAGCTGCCAGTCGTAGAACCGCGGCCCCAGCCGGCTCGCGACCGGCTGCGGGTGCTTCGCGCGCTCGTCGTGGCCGAGGCCGTAGTCGGCGAGCCGAAGCGTCTCCGGCAGCATCCACCCCTCGCCCTCGTTCTGGCCGAGGAACGCCTCGATCCCGGCGTCGCGGTCGCCGCCGCACGCGCGGATCTTCTCCTCGAGGTCGTGGAAGGCGACGAGCGTGAGCACCGTATGACGCAGTTCGGGGTCCTTGTCCTTGTCGACCCGCCAGAAGCCCTTGGGGTCGGCTCCGGTGGCGCTGGCTGCACCGTCGCACTCGCGCAAGATGGCCAAGGCGTCGCCAGTCGAGAGTCCCCACATGCCCATGAGAAGGGAATCCAGTAGGACCTTCACACGGAGGCGCTCGGCTGAGTCCATCGCCCAGAGGCTCCTCATTGGGGCAGGGCGTGAGTGACAGACCAGCACCGAGGAGAATACCTGGCTTGCCAGTCCCAGCTTGGTGCTCAAGTACGCCGCCTGGCTCAGATGCCTTCCGTCGGGGTGCGGTAGCGGAGTCTCCGCCAGGATGTGGTAGTTGATCGATGCCGAGCCTTGACGACCCCGAAGGACCCAGTCGAACACGAATGAATCCAGCGCAGCAAGGAGCCCTTCTGCGGAGATTGCGGGAGTCAGTACCGGTACCTTGTTGCCAGCCGGGAAGTCACCGATGGGGCCCGCGATCATTGTGCGTTTGTCAGTGGTCCTCGCAATGTCTCGGAAGCCTACCGCAAGCCTGCGCGCGGGAGTCCTGTCTCTGAAATCAGCTTGGCTCATGAGGAACTGAGGCCTGATTGACTTGGATCCCCAGGAGAGCCTCTCCCACTTGGCGTTCAAACCGGTACCAGAAACCCACTCAGCGGCCGAGAAGTCGAATGGCTGAACCATCACGCCCTGATAAAGCGGCAGCGCCACGTCCTCGATCTCGTCCTCGTGAATCCACGCGTCGCCCTCGCGCGAGAGCACGATGCCCGCTGGGATCTCCGCCCTCGGCACCGGTAGCGCGTCGTAAGGCGGCTGGGCGCAGCGCAGGCGCCACGCAGTGCGCGCGACGTCGCCGGGCTTCAGGATGTGGCCGTGCACGAAGCGCGCCTCGGCTTCGCGGCGCTCGGGGCCGGCGGTGGCGTCGAACAGCCACTCCTCGAGCTCGACGCCGATCGGGACGACGCGCGCGGGGTCGACGCCGAGCTCGGCCCAGAGCTCCTCGATCGGGCGCCAGCGGCCGAGCAGCCATCGGCTGTACTCGTCGGGCCGGTACCCCTTGGCCTCCCAGACCGGGCGTGGCGGGAAGAGCTTCGAGTCGCTCGTCATGTTGAAGTCGCCTTGCGCGTACTTCACGCCCCACCCGTCGGGGCCGTCGTCACCCAGGAGCACCGAGTTCGCGTAGATCCTCTCGAGGATCTCCAGGTCGCGCGCGGACTGGATCTCAAGGATCGCGCGGCTCTTGGGGCTGAAGCGCTCGAGCTGCTCGCGCGTGTACGGCACGACGAACTCTTCTGCGCGCTCCCAGTCCTCGAGGCTTCGGCGCATGAACGCCGTGCGAATCGCGTCGGTGCGCCCGCCCTTCTCGACGATGACGGGGTTGAACTTGAAGGATCGATGGATGTCGAAGATCCCGTCCTTGTTCTCGAAGCCGAAGAGCCACTCCCAGCGGCACCGGTCGAGGAACAGCTCGCGCAGGCTGCCCGTGCCATGGTCGGAGTACAGGCCCGAAGGCACGATGAAGCCCAGGCGCCCGCCGCGAGCAAGCAGCGCGTGCGCGGTCTCCAGGAAGAGCTTGTAGGTGTATGCCTTGCCCTCGCCCCGGTGGCGGAACGGGTGCGCGGCGTCGGCGTACCCGCGGCTTGCGCGCCGAAGCTCGCGCCAGCGGGCGTGCAGCGCGTCGTTCTCGCGTCCGCGCGAGATGGCGAAGCGCTCGGAGCTCGCTTCGGCTCCATCCGGGTCGCCGAAGGGGTTCGCCGCGTACTTCATCCAGTTCGAATCGCACGCGAAGCCCGCGGTGTAGTCGAGCCACGCGCGCTCGACGCTTTCCTCGGCGAAGTACTCAGTCTGCTTGCGCAGCGCCTCCTGCTTGCCGTAGGAACGGTAGAGCGGGTCGATGTTGCTGAAGTACTCCTTGGAGTTGGGCTGGAGCGTCTCCCACGGCGGGTTGCCGAGCACCGCGTCAAAGCCCGAGCCGCTCTCACGGAATACGTCCGGGAACTCGAGCTCCCAGTGGAAGAAGCGCTTCTCGGCCGCGATGCGGCGCGCGATTGCGCGGGTCGCCCCGGCAGGCGCTTGGAGCGTGGCGGGCAGCGGGGCGCACTCGAGCTCGTCGGCAGGCCAGAACCAGCACGCGCACCAGAGGTCCATCGCGTCTTTGAGCTGCTGGTAGGCGGGCGAGCCCACGAGCTCCTCGCGGTAGATGCGGGCGCGCTCGGCGGTGTCGTGCACGGGCAGCTCGTGCAGGCGCGCGAGCAGGGAGAGCGCCTCGTCGTGCACGGTCGAGGCTTCGGCGGCGGCGTCGCGCGGGTCGAAGAGCGAGGGGCCCGAGAGGAACCGCGCGAGGTCGGCCCTGAGCGGGCCGGACGCGAACGCTTTGAGGGCCTTCGTGCGCGCGTCCTTGGCGAAGTGCACTCCGTTGCTGTGCCCCTTGTCACCGCCCTCGCGGTTCTTGAATGCCATCACTGGGTAGTGCCGGAACGTGTCGAACCAGGCGCCCACGAGCGCGTTGCCGCACTTGATCTTGTGGTCGAGGAAACTGAATGGCAGGCTGCGGTCCATCGTCTCGATCCACAGGGAGAGGCGCGCGAGCTCGACTGCGAGCGGGTCGAGGTCCACGCCGTAGATGCAGCGCTCCACCACGTGGCGGCGAAGCAGGGCTTTCAGGCGCGGCTCGAACTCGGCATCGATGGTGCGGCACGGCACGAGCTCGTGGACGAGGCGCTCTTCTGGCACCGGCTCGCCTTCGGGCGGCTCGATGAGGCGCACCACCGCGCGCTCGCGGGCGGGGTCGTCGGAGACGCGGTCGTGGAAGAGCAGCGACTCGTAGAGCGCCTCGGTGAGGTAGCGCAGCGCGGCCACCGGGAACGTGCCCGAGCCGCACGCGGGGTCGACGACCTTCAAGCCCAGGATCTCCTCGGGGCGCTTGGGCTTCCAGGCGGTGGGCGGCGCGTCGGTGTTTGGGCTTCCGTCGGCGTGCGTGGGCGGGTCGTAGGCGAGCGGACGCAGCGTGCGCTGCACGGTGGGCACCGCGAGCCCCGGGCGCGTGTAGAAGGTGCCCGCGCCCTTGCGCGTCCCGCCCCAGCGCACCACGTACCACTCGCCGGGGAGCACCACGCCGCGCTTGTCGAGCAGCTGGCGGGCCTTGGCTGCTAGCTGAGACTCATGCGCAAGGCGCTTCTCCGGCGTCAGAGCACCCCGAGGCGCACGCACGAGTCCTGCTGCCAGCACTGCACGGCGTGCCCACTCCTGCGCCCGCAGGCGCGTGGTGTGGCGGGCATCGTGATGATCTTCTTGATCATCATCCTGATCGCCATCGACATCATCCGCGGCTTGACCGTCAGCGGACTCATCCGCTGCAGCTTCATCACTATCATCATGATCATCATCTTCGGCCGGCTCATCCGCCTCGGCAGGCTCCTCTTCGGCCTCGGCGGACCCGCTGTCCTTCATCTTGTCGAGCAGACCCTTGATGGCGCGGTCGTCCATCGCCTCGAGGCGCGAGAGCGAGAGCGCGGGCGCGTTGCCCACCGCAAGGAACACGACCGGGTCGCCCGGCGGTGCCTGCTTGAGCTCGTAGTCGAGCAACCCCTCGTAGAGGATGCCGATGTACTCGCTGGAGAGGTCGGAGAAGTCCACCGGGGACGACACCCAGGTGCTGGTGCGACCCTGGCGGATCTTCACCTTGGTGCGAGTGATGAGCTCGAGGATGCGATGCACGTCGCGGTCGGGCATGAGCTGACGGTCACGCCAGCCGGTCTCGAAGAGCGCGAGCGCGCGGGAGAGCCCCTCGGCACTCTGCGGGTCACCGGGCGCGAACAGCGTACCGCCGTAGGCGGGCACGGGCAGTGCTGGGTGCGACGAGCCCTGGTAGACGAGGCGGAAGAGCGAGAGCACGCGCGGCCAGGCAGCGTGGCTGCGCGCAAGGCGACCGCCCGACCGGTGCGCGTGCTTGGAGAGCTGCTCGATCAGTCCGCCCAGGCCGTAGGAGCTGTGGTAGAGGGCGTTCTCGCGCGGCAGCAGCTCGCGTGACTCGGCGAAGAGCACCACCACGAGCCGCATGATCACTCGGACAGCGGCACGGTAGATGTCGGCGGGCGGGATGTCGCCGCCCTGCTCGGTGAGCAGCTCGCCGTGCGCCTGCACGAGCACCTCCACGGCCTCGCGGACGCGCTCCCCGAGCACGGAGGAGAGCTCGGCCTGTCCCTTGCGGGAGTCAAGGACGGCCTGCTCGAGCGGCGCAAGCGTGTCAGGCGCGGGCGGCGTCCACAATGTCGGCTGCAGGAGTGTGCGGAGCGCCTCGAGCTGCGGGGCGGGACCGCCCTCCTCGAAGAAGAGGTCGGCGTCCGCCTCGGCGAACGCATCGAAGTCGAGACCAGCGAAGATCAGGCGCCACTGGCGACCGTTGGTGAGCAGCGCAAGGCGATGACCGCTGCCGCGAAGCCACTGCACCACGTGGCTGGTCGCGCGCCTGCCGCGCCCGACACCGACGTGCTTCTCGTCATCGATGAAGACCGGGAGCACGGCGCCATTCTCGGCGAGCCAGAGGTGACGAGGCTTGATGGTCTCTCCGGTGACCGCGCGACGACTGTACTCCGCGGGAACTGCCGATCCGCGTAACCACTCGGCTCCATCGCGCGGCGTGAAGCCGCACGCATGCTCGAGGACGTATGCGATCACGTCGGAGGCAGGAGCACTCTCGTCGGCAAGCGCGCTGAAGCGCTTGCGCAGCTCCCGTTCACAGTACCTGTCGAGCGGCGCAGGCACGTGCTCGGCGATGCGCCTCAGACGTGCCGGATCGAGCAGGAGACCCCCGTGACGCAGGAGGTCCCAGCCGGGGATGGTAGCGGCAGCCGCAGCGGCTCGGGATCCGGCGAGAGAGAGCTGATCGGCACTCATCGCGCACCTCCCTCGGCGGGAAGACGGATCTCGGCGCACACGGGGAAGACCTGCGCCTCGCCCGCGAGCGCATAGCGCTTGGGCAACAAGTGTTTGGTGATGCGCTCGCGCTCGCGCTCGAGTTGGTCGCGCACCTCCTCGTAGTTGCGGCGGCGACGTTCGATCTCGGCCTGCTTCTCCTCGATGGAGCGAGCGAGGTCGTCGAGACGCGACTCCTCATCAAAGAGCGCTCCTTGATCGCGAAGCTGCTTGAGCTTGGCGATCTCACGTTCGAGCTTGGCAAGCGAGTTCTCATTGATGAGCGAGAGGATCTCGGCGCTGCGAGACCGGTACCGCTCGAGCTCGGCCTCGCGCTCGCGCGCTCCCTCGGCCTCGAGTTCGCGCATGAGCGTGGCGGTGAGCTGCTCGGCGTGACGAGAGACGAGCGCCTTGAGAGCCGGACGGACATCCTCAAAGAGCTCTGCGGCGCGGTCGATGCGGACGGGGTCGGTGACAGCGACGGCGCCCCGGAGCTCGATCGCCGCAGCGTGCGGAAGCGGCTCGGCGAGCTCGCCGCTGTGAATCGGAAGCGCGATGGTCCGCACCCAGTGGTGAAAGGTCTCGCGCAGGTCGTTCACGCCGATCTCCTCCACGGAGAGCAGCACAAGCGCATCGGCGCCTGTCGGAACGCCCCCCTCACGGACGGCCCAACGAGAGACCTCGACGCCAGTGCCGGGGAAGCGATGGCGTGACAACGCAGAGAACGCCCGATCCAGCATCGGATGCGACAGGTGCATCATCGCGACGTCGGGACGTGGATTGAACACCGTGCGCTCGCCTGCGTGCTCGAGGAACGGCTCAGCATCAAAGGCCAGGCGCATGAGGCTACCGCGACCGCCGCGACCGCCGCTCGTGCGCAGGCTGTCGTCGATGACCTCGATCCAGCCCGGCAGATCCGGATGGGTGAGACGCCAGCACCCGGGCTCGTTGCTCTGCTCGAGCTGCGGCCTTCCAGCACGGACCGCCATCGCCGCTTCGAGCGTCTCGCGCGTTGCATCCGGGTCGAGATCCAGCTCGGCGGCAAGAGCCGCGAGCTGTTGGGCGGCGGCCACGTCCTCGGCAGTCGTGGTGGCGGTGTCGTCAGCATCGATCTTGGCTCGGCCCTGAGCAAGCAGGATGCGCTTGTTGAGGTCATCCTGCACGATGGCGACGTTCTCGCCATCGATGAGCCGACGGTGCGCAGCTTCATCGAAAAGCTCGTTGGCGGAACCCAGGTCTTCGCGGATGTCGTTGGCTTTGCGCATCACGTGTGCAAGGAACTTGAGGTCGTCGTCTGACTCGCTGGCGAAGTGGAGTATCTGGACATCGCGCGCCTGACCGTGGCGGTCGAGCCGGCCATTTCGCTGCTCGAGCTTGCTCGGGTTCCATGGCAGGTCGTAATGGAGCAGGTAGCGAGCGGTGCGCTGCAGGTTCAGACCCTCGGATGCGGCATCCGTGCCGAGCAGGATACGCACCTGCTCGTTCGGGTCATTGAACGCGCGCTTCACCTGATCGCGCTCGATCTCGTCCATGCCGCCGTAGAGAGCGAGGATCCGGTCCGGCTCGTAGCGCTCGCGGAGACGGCGCGCGAGGTAGTCGAGCGTGGTCTTGTACTCGGTGAAGACCACGAGACGCTCGTCATCGCGCCACTTGCCGTCGCGCCGGAGCAGTTGCTCGATCAGGACGAAGAGTTGCTCCAGGCGGGCGTCAGCGGTGGGGTCGAGCGCAGAGCAGTCCTCGCCGCAGGCGCCGGCAAGGCCAAGAGCGTCAAGAGCGCGATCGATCGCGTCGATCTGCGGACGCACCTGGGAGGCGGCCTTCTTGAGCCAAGCGCCGACCACGCCAGCAGCGACCGCCTCTCGTTCCTGCGTCTCGCGGTCGTCACCGGTCTCGCGCTCGATCTCCTTGCGCGCGGATTCGACATCGGTCTCGACGGCCTCGGCGCGCTCCTCGAGCCCCTCCTTGCAGCGACGCCACGACTCGGCGAACGCGACCGGACACGACAGCAGGCGCTTGCCCAGGATCTCGACAGCGAAACTGCCTGCCCTGCGACGCCTTCGGTCACCGGCTGCGATCCACGAGCGCATCGCGACACGGAAGTCATCGAACGCCTCGGTGAGCGCCTGCTCCTGTGCGCCGGGCACGAGCATGATTGCCCGCGGCTCGAGACGCGTGCAGAACTTCGGCGGGTTGGTGCGAGCGTTGATCTCGCGCTTGAGGCGCCGCAGCACCACCTGCTGCACGCGTGCTCGCTCGGCAGGCTTGAGCTCGTCGGTGGCGCTGAAGCGGACCGGGTCGAGCAACTCAAGGAGCCCCGTGAAGCTACGCGTGTGGCCGTTATGCGGTGTGGCTGACAAGAAGAGCCGGTGTTCAAAGCGCGGCACGATGCTGCGAAGCATCCTGGTGAGATGGCTGTCCTCTCCGAAAGGCGAGGGCATGAGGTTGTGGCACTCGTCGAGTATCAGGAGGTCCCACGGAAGGTGCGGAGAGCCTTCGGGGGTGCGGCACGCGGCCTCGAACTCGGCCAGCACATCAGGCTGACGCAGGTAGTGGTACGACGCGATGATGCGCGGGAACGTGCGCCACGGGTTGGCGTCCATGCCGAGGCGACGGCGGAGTGCCTGTGTCTCTGAGCGATCCACCAAGTCGAACGGGAGCGCGAACTTGTCCTTCATCTCGTCGCGCCACTGCAGCCGCAGGGAGGCCGGGGTGAGTATGAGCACCCGCTGCACCCGGCGGCGGATGAGCAGCTCGGACAGGATTAGGCCGGCTTCGACCGTCTTGCCGATACCCACGTCATCCGCGATCAGCAGGTTGACCCTCGGCATCCGGAGAGCCTTGAGGAGTGGAACCAGCTGGTAGTCCTCGACCTCGACTGCGCCGTGAAACGGGCTTGAGATCGGCAGGCGGTCGAGGGGGCCGGAACCGTCGGGGTCGAGATAGGGCATCGCGCTCGTCCAGCGGGCGGCGCGGAGAAGGGCATCGAAGTCCTCGACGGGCATGGCGCCAGAACGCGAGGGGTCGGGAAGATCGTTCGGCTGGAGAAGCTGGGCGCACGGCTGAGGGGTATCGCCCACTTCAAGTTCCCAAATCAGCTGCTCGGTGGGCGGGAGCTGCTCGTCTTTGTAGTCGACATGAACGACGTGCAAGCGACCGTCTTCACCATCGAAGGGCTCGACCGCGGAGATCACTCCGCGCCGATTGCGCACGATGGCGAACATGCCAGGACGAGGCACCTGCATGCAAACCCCCGGGAGACGAAGGGCTGGACCGCCGACGCTGCCCCTGTGCGTCAGCTATGGCCAGTGTAGCGGAACACGCTGACATGCCAGGACCTGGACCCCCGCTCACCGCCTCCCCGCGCCCTCGAGCAGCAGCCCGGTCACCTCGGCGGCCACCTCGGTCGGCGCGTGGCGCGTGACGAGCGCGTAGAGCTCGCTCTGGCGCTCGGGCATCTGGTGGAAGAAGCGCGCGCCGGCATGGCGGATCGTCTCGGCCAGGCGCGGTACGTCGCGCATGGTGACGCGCTCACGGGAGAGCACGTCGAGCGCGGCTTCGAGCGAGTCGGCGAGCGGGAGCTCGGCGGCGGCGCGACCGGACGGCGACTCGTCGAGCGCGAAAAGCCGTCCTCCTCGGCCACCGGGACGCATCCGCCACACACGCATGCCCGCGAGCAGGCCGAGCGTGGCGAGCCCGAGCCAGAGCGCGCGGTAGAGCGCGGGGTCGATGCCGTCGCCGAGGGCGCCGGATGCCGAGCGTGCGACGCCGAGCATCGACGGAGGCCCGACGAGCGCGACGAGCACGCACGCGGCGAGCACGATGCCGCCGGGGACCGAGCGCAGGAACGAGTCGCGCGGCGCCACGAACGCGTACCCCACGGCGTACGCGCCCGCCCCCGCGAGCAGCGCGAACATGATGAGCAAGCCGGCCATACGTCCCTCCTCGGCGGCTATCGTCGCACGAGGCGCGGACCGCGTCGAGGAACGCACCCGATGCCCGCGCGTGTCAGACCGCCGCGCTATGCTGGACGCAGTCCAGATGACCGAGGAGCACCCATGGACCTCACCGACCGGCTCTCAAAGTCGCGCTTCGTCGCGGGGCTGCAGTGCCCGCTGCGGCTCTACCTGAGCGTGCATCGGCGCGATCTGGCGACGCCGCCCCCGCCGGCGCTGCAGGCGCGCTTCGCCGTCGGCAACCGCGTCGGCGCGCTCGCGCAGGCGCGCTACCCGGGCGGCGTGCTGGTGGCCGAGGACCACTTCCACCAGCGCGAGGCCGTCGCCACGACGCGTCGGCTCATGGCCGAGGGCGTCCGCGACATCTTCGAGGCGGCGTTCACCTACGACGACATCAAGGTCCGCGTGGACGTCCTCCACAAGCTCGAGGACGGCGGCTGGGAGCTCATCGAGGTGAAGTCCACCACCCGCTACGACGCGGCCAAGCACCAGCCCGACGTGGGCGTGCAGACCTACGTGCTGCGCGGCGCCGGCGTGGACGTCCGGCGCGTCACGCTCATGCACCTGGACACGGGCTACGTCTACCCCGGCGGGGAGTACGACCCGCACTCGATCCTCGCGGCCACCGACGTGACCGCCGACGCGTTCGCGTACGCCGAGACGGTCGCGCCGCTCGTCGCCGAGATGATGCGCGTCCTCGCGCTCCCCCGGCCGCCGGAGATAGCGTGCGGCCGTCAGTGCACCACGCCCTACGAGTGCGAGTTCGCTGCGTGGTGCACGCGAGACGCCTCCGACGGGGACCAGAGCGACGTCCCGGTCCGTGTGGACTCCTCGGCGCTCCGCCGTCTCGAGCGCGCCCCGCACCCGCTCTTCTTCGCGGACTTCGAGACCATCAACCCCGCCCTGCCGCTCTTCCCCGGCACGAGCCCGTACCAGGTGATCCCCGTGCAGTGGTCGCTCCACCGGCTGGATGCGGACGGCACGCTGACGCACAACGAGGGGCTCTTCGCCACGCCGGGAGAAGACCCCTCGGAGGCGTTCCTGACCTCGCTTCTGGACGCACTCGGCGATACGGGCACGTTCGTGCACTACTCCAGCTACGAGCTCACGCGCCTCGTCGAGCTCGGCGTGCGCTTCCCGCACCTGCGCGAGCGGCTGCTCGCGACGCTGCCGGGACTCTACGACCGGCTCGGCGGCAAGCTGCTCGATCGCGGCGAGCGGCTCGACCTGCCGCGCCCGGAGGGAGGGCTCTCGCTGCTCGACCTCGGCAGGGACGTCGTGAAGCCCGCGTGCGACCACCCCGCGTTCGGGGGCGGGAAGTGGAGCATCAAGATCGCCGTCAGGCTGCTCGCGCCCGATCTGCCCGCCTACTCCTCGCTGGCGGTCTCCGACGGCGCCGAGGCGATGCTCGCCATCGAGGAGTTGCTCGCGCCCGAAACGCCTGCCGAGCGCGCCGAGGCGGTACGCGAAGCGCTTCTCGGCTACTGCCGGCAGGACACGCTCGCGATGGTGGAGATCTACCGCACCCTCGCCGGGCACCTGGCCGAGGAAGCTCTCTAGCGCTCCCTACCCGCCGAGATAGGCGCGCTTGAGCTCCTCGTTCTCGAGAAGCTCGCGCGCGGCGCCCTCCATCACGACCTGGCCGTTCTGGAGGACGTAGCCGCGGTTCGCGATGGAGAGCGCGGCGGTGGCGTTCTGCTCGACCACGAAGATCGAGACGCCCTGCTTGTTGATCTCGGCGATGGTGTCGAACGACTGGTCGACGAGTGCCGGGGCGAGCCCCATGGACGGCTCGTCCATGATGATGAGGCGCGGTCGCGACATGAGCGCGCGCGCGAACGCCACCATCTGCTGCTCGCCTCCCGAGAGCGTCCCGGCGCGCTGCGCGCGGCGCTCGTACACGCGCGGGTAGAGCTCGAACACGCGCTCGAGGTCGGACGCGATGCCCTCGGCGTCCTTGCGGGTGTACGCGCCCATCTCAAGGTTCTCGAGCACGGTGAGGTGCGGGAAGAGACGCCGGTTCTCGGGCACCGTCGCGATACCGCGCTTGATCCGCTCGGCGGTGCGCAGCCCGGTGATGTCCTCGCCGTCGAAGAAGACCTTGCCTGTGGTCGGCTTCACGATGCCGAGGATGGTCTTCATCGTCGTCGACTTGCCCGAGGCGTTGCCGCCCAGCAGGCAGACGATCTCACCCGGGTAGACCCGGTAGTTGACGTCCTTGAGGATCGGGATGCGTCCGTAGTGCGTATGGACGCCCACGAACTCAAGAAGCGGTGTCTGCGCCTCGCTTGCCAAGATACGCCTCCACAACGGCGGGGTCGTTCGCTACCTCCTGGGGCGCGCCCTCGGCGATCTTCTCGCCGTGGTCCATCGCGATCACGCGATCTGACGCGCCCATGATGACGTTCATGTCGTGCTCGATCATGAGGATCGTGTAGCCCATGTCCCTCAGGTCGCGGATCTGCCGCATGACCTCGAGGCTCTCGGCGGGGTTCATGCCGGCGACCGGCTCGTCAAGGAGCAAGAGCGCCGGTTCGCCGGCGAGCGCGCGCGCGATCTCCAGGCGACGGCGGTTCGCGTACGAGAGCGACAGCGCGGGCTGCGAGTGTCGGCTCGCGGGGAAGCGGCCGGGGAACAGGCCGAGGATCTCCTTGGCCCGCGCGACGGACTCCGCTTCCTCGCGGCGCATACGCGGTGTGTGCAGCATGCAGTCGATGACGTTCGCCCTGGTGCGACCGTGCATGCCGACGAGCACGTTGTCGAGGATGCTCATGTTGGAGAACAGCCGCAGCATCTGGAACGTGCGGGAGATGCCGCGCTCGTAGATCTGGCCCGGTTTGAGACCGGCGATGGACTCGTCTTTGAGCAAGACGTCGCCGGAGTCCGGCTCGTAAAGGCCGGTGATCAGGTTGAACGTGGTCGTCTTGCCGCTGCCGTTGGGCCCGATGAGCGAGACGATCTCGCCTTCGCGCACGACGAACGACAGGTCGTTGACCGCCTTCAGGCCTCCGAAGGTCTTGGTGATGCTGCGGACATCGAGAACGACTTCGGCCATCCGCTACACCTCCAGGTCCTTCTCGCCCTCTTCGAAGTCGAAGAGGTGCTGGCGGGTGTGCTCCTGGTCGCGCGGGTCCTCGTCGTGGACCTCGCGGCGCCAGAGCTGATCGGGCAGGAGCCCTTCGGGCCGGAATATCACCATCAACACGATGACGAGGCCGAAGATGAGCATCCGATAGCGGTCGAAATCGGTCTGCAACGCCGTCTGCACGCCCGGCAGGAAGTCCGAGCCGAGCGCGTCGGGCAGCCACTGGGTGAACGCCTGGCGGATGATCTCGGGCGTGGCGTCGAGCACGACCGCACCCACGATGGCGCCGGGGATCGAGCCCATGCCGCCGAGAACGACCATGCAGACGACGATCGTCGACTGCATGAAGAGGAAGTACGTCGGGTTGATGAACTGCTGGTAGTAGGCGAAGATCGCGCCCGCCAGACCGGCGATACCCGAGCTGAGCACGACCGCAAGCATCTTGACCTGCGTGGGGCGCACGCCGGAGTGGTGCGAGGCGATCTCGTCCTCCCGGAGCGCGTTCCACGCGCGCCCGACGCGCGACTTCTTGAGGTTGTTGAGGAGCCACACGACGAGGACGACGCTGGCGAGCAGCAGGTAGAAGAACTCGGCGGGCTTGTCCACCACCCACCCGAACAGGTTGGGTGGGAAGATGCCCGGGATGCCGCCGGGGCCGTTGGTCACGCTCTCCCAGTTGTTGAACGTCATGCGCGTGATTTCGCCGAAGGCGAGGGTCACGATAGCGAGGTAGTCTCCGCGCAATCGCAGGGTCGGCATGCCGATGACGAAGCCGAAGAGCATCGCGAGCACCGTCGCGATCACGATGATCACCCAGAAGTTCCAGTGGATGCCGAGCCGCGGCGAGGAGAGGATGGCCGTCGAGTACGCTCCCACGGCGAAGAACGCCACGTAGCCGAGGTGCAGTAGCCCCGTCTCGCCAAGCACGAGGTTCAACCCGACCGCCAGCAGAACATAGACGAGCGTCCTCGTGCCGAGGCGCAGCCAGAGCGTCTGCATGAGCCCGGCTTGCTCGAGCATCGGGAACACGATCGCCAGCACGAGCGCGGCCACGATGTACACCCACCGCGGGATCCGCCCGAACACGTCCGCCACGCGCCTGAATGTCCCGGCCATGGCTACACCTTCTCCTGGATGTTCTCGCCGAGGATGCCCGAGGGCCGGAACATGAGGATGGCCATGAGCACCGCGAACGAGATGACGTGCTGCCACTTGGACGAGAACTGCACATCGCCGTTCATGAAGAACACGACAGCGAAGGCGAACAGGACGAGGTTGCCGGCCATGAGCTGGACCGCGTGCCGTGCCGAGACGTGCACGAGCGCGTCGGTGCGCTCCGAGAGCAGCGTCTTGACGGCCACCACCGGCGCGAGCCGGTAGACGGCCTTCAGGCGGCCCTCGTACTCCGGCGTGCGGAACTCGTCGGCGATGTGGTCGATGCGACGCCGGGGCGCATGCACCATCTGGATGTAGAGACCGAGCGCGAGCCCCACGACGAACAGCCACGCGAGCAAGCCGAGCGTGAGACCGACGCCCCAGTTCTCGGCCAGGCCGAGGATGAGCGAACCCACGACCGCGCCGGGGATGTTGCCGATGCCCCCGAGGACAGCGGCGGTGAACGCCTTAAGGCCGTAGAGGAATCCCGTGTCGAACTGCAGCGAGCCGTAGTACATCGCCACGATGAAGCCGCCGATCGCGGCGAGCGCCGAGCCGATGACGAAGGTGAAGGAGATGGTGCGGTTGGTCTCGATGCCCATCATCTCCGCAGCCTCGCGGTCCTGTGAGGTCGCCCGCATCGCCTTGCCGATGCGCGTGCCCTTCACGATCCACGTGAGCAGCGCCATCAAGAGCAACGAAACGGCGATCACGATGATCTGCAGGATGCGCACGCGGGCGCCGAAGACGTTCACGAAGCCGGCCGGCACGATCGCGGTCGGCATGATGATCGGCTCGGGGCCGAAGATGACGATGAGCAGGTTCTGCAGGAAGATGGACACGCCGATGGCCGAGAGGAGCGGGATGATCCGCGAGCGCCCGCGCAGCGGTCGGTACGCGACCCGCTCGATGAGCCAACCGAGCGTGGCGGTGACGACGACAGAGACCACGAGCGCCAGCGCGAAGTAGCCGAGTTTCACCCACAGCGGCGTGCTCGCGTCGACACCGATCCAGATAAGGGTGGAAGCCGCAATGTAGCCGCCGACGGTGAACACCTCACCGTGGGCGAAGTTGATCAGCTGCAGCACGCCATAGACCATCGTGTAGCCCAGCGCGATCAGCGCGTAGATCATGCCGACGGTGACCCCCGACACCGTCAGACTGAATACGTGCTCGAAACTCATCCGTACCTTCCCGTCACCGCTGCGAGCATCCGCTCCGTGGCGAAGCACCCGTGAGGTGCATCACACTCTACCAGAGAGACGGCCCTCGTGGACGCCGGGCGCGCCGCAGTGGGACCGTCGTCGCACATGACGCGGGGCCGGACGCTGGCCCGGCCCCGCGCATGCTTGCGTCACGATCGTGCTATCCGATGAACTGCCACGTGCCTTCGGTGAACTCGAAGCGCGGGATGAGATCGGTGCCGCCGCCTCCGGGAACCGAGACATCGCCCTTGTCGTCGAAGGTCAGCGTTCCCTGGACTCCGTCGTACTCCACCTCGTGCAGCGCATCGATCAGCGCCGCGCCGTCGGTGCCGCCGGCGATCTTGATGGCGTCCACGAGCGCGCCGAGCGCATCGTAGTTGTTCTCGGAGTACGGACCGGCCTCTTTGCCGGTGGCCTCACGGAACTTGGCCGCGAACTCGGCGTACCCGGGCATGTTCTCCTGGGCGAAGCCGCCGAAGGTGCAGAGCGCGCCTTCGACGTTCTCGGCGCCGCCCGCCTCAGCGGCGATCTCATCGGACTTGATGCCGTCGCCGCCCATGAACTGCGCGTCGACGCCGGCTTCCTTCAGCTGCTTGAAGAGCAGGCCCGCTTCGCGGTGGTAGCCGGTGAAGATGACCGCGTCAGGTCCGAAGTTCTTGATGTTGTTGACCTGGGCCGAGAAGTCCACGTCGCCTTCCTGGCCCTCCTGGCGCAGGACCTCGACGCCGGCCGCCTCGAGGGCCGCCTGGACCTCGTTGCCGAGCGCCACGGCGTAGTCGCCGCGGTCGTCCATGACGACGGCCTTCTTGGAACCGAGTTCAACGGCCCACTCGCCGATGGCCGCACCCTGGAGGTCGTCGCGCAGGCAGGTCCGGAAGAAGTTCTCGAAACCAGCCTCGGTCAGGTCAGGCGCGGTGGCCGAACCGGAGATCACCGGGATGCCGGCCGACTGGTAGATGGGGAGCGAGGCGTTCGTGTTGCCCGAGGTCAGGCAGCCGATGACGCCGATGACGCCCTCATCCACGAGCTGCTGGGCGACGATGGGGGCCTCAGCCGGCTCGCCCTTGTCGTCCTTGATGACCAGCTCGATCTCGTAGGTCGTGCCGTCGACCTCGAAGCCCGAGAAGTCCTCTGCCGCGATCTTCAGGGCCTCCGCGGCGGCAAAGCCATAGTCGGCAAGGCCACCGGTGAGCGAGGTGTGGACACCGATCTTGATGGTCTCGGTAGCCCCCGCTTCGCCGCCGTCCTCCTCGCCGCCGTCCTCGGTGCCGTTGCAGCCGACCAGGCCGAACATGCTGGCCGCCAGCGCGAGCGCGAGCCCGACCGCGAGAAGCTTGCGTGTCCGCTCATGCCACATACGCCTACCTCCTTCATCTTCGAAGGCGCACTAGCTAGTAAACCGAGATTCTAGCGCATTAGATGCAGGAGAATCTATTCCTTATGCATATTGCATAGGACGTGCGAAGAACTGCATACGTGCGAGAGGGGGGCTTCACGCTCTGCGCCGGACGCGGGCCCGACATCATCGGGTGGTCGTGGCGTAGAGCTCCCATGCCTCGGCCGTGATCGCACCCGCGAACCAGGCGCCGGCATCGGTGAGCCGCCACCCGGCGGCGACGGGCTCCAGCAGGCCGTCGGCGACAAGCCCTTCGGAGAATGCGACCGATCGCGCGTCGAGACCGGCGCGGTCGACCTCGGCAGACATCAGGCGCGTCACGAGGGGCCGGGCACGGCGCTCGGCGGGCGTGAAGACGCCCGCGCCCTCGAGCGGTGGCGGGACGTCGGTCGCGGCGACACCGGACGGCGCGGCGGCGTACGCGTCCACCTCGACATGCCGGTAGAATCGGTCGCCGATCACGCCGTCGGCCGACGAGCCGAGCGCGAGCAGGTCCTCCCCGCGCAGCGCGTGGCGCGCGTAGCGGTTCTCATCGGCGGGAAGCGCGAAGTGCGTGACGTGGTTGCGCCCGAAGCCGAGCGCGCGGAGCGTCTCGGCGGCTTCGGCCATGAGCGAGAAGTCGGCGGCAAGACGCGCCTCGCCACGCGCGTCGAGCCCGTGCCGGCGCACGAAGGGCGCGTTGTGCGGCCCGGCGTTGAGGTGATAGAGCGACACGCCCTGGATGCCGGCGCCGGCGAGCTGCTCGATGTCCCCGGCGAGCGTTGCGCTCGTCTGTCCCGGCAGGCCGTAGAGGAGGTCCGCCGAGACGACCCACCCGCGCTCGCGGCATGCCCGGATACGCTCGATGACGGTCGCGGGCGGCTCGCGCCTGCCGAGCAGGCGGCGCTGGTCACGGTCGAGGCTCTGCACGCCGACGTGGATGCGCGTGAAGCCGAGACGGTCGAGCGCATCGAGCGCGTCGGCATCGAGCGTCCGCGAGGTCGTCTCCAGCGCCCACTCGGTGCCCTCGTGCGTGCCGAGCGCGTCGCGAAGCGCGCACGCGACACCGCCGAACGCGTCCGTCCCCAGCGCGAGCGGGGTACCGCCGCCGAAGTGCACGGTGGTGACGGGCCTCTCGGCCAACCCGCGTATCGACGCCCAGCTCACCACCTCGTGCGCGAGCACGGCGAGGTATCGCTCGACGATGTCGCCACCGTCGCGCGGCACGCGCGTGGCGTGGCAATCGCAGAACGGGCAACGTGTGGCGCAGAAGGGCAGGTGCACGTAGATGGACAGCGGACCGCGACTGCGGCCCGCGTCGGAACGGAGCGCGTCCCAGGCCGCGGCGGGTGTCTCGGCATAGCCGCGTGTGGCCCAGCGCGGCAGCGGCAGGTGGCCGGAGGCCGGATAGCGCGCCCGCGCCCGCTCCCATGCCGCGCGGTGGCGCCCGGCGGCGGCGCTCACGGTCCCCCGCTTGCGTAGTACTCCCGGCAGACGTCGCACGTGGCGCACGACTTGTCGCACGCGAGAGTGGCGACGTAGAACGCGCGGCTCACCGCGGGGACGGAGACCGCGGTCGCGGGACCGCCGCCGATCTCGCCGAGGGCGAGCGGCGTGCGCTCCACGTACGCGCGGAGCACGCGCAGGTATCGTCCGGGGTCGGCGAGCGTGACGCGGCCGTCGAGCTTGAGCTCGTCGTAGAGCCCGTCGAACAGCTCGAGGTGCTGCGGCAGCACCCACGCGCCGGTGAGTGCGAGCCACGGCTCGCGCTCGAGCAGACCGGCGCAGAGCGAGGCCGGCATCGGCTCGCCGGCGTTCATCTCGAAGAAGTGCTGCGTGCGGTAGACGCAGCCCGGCAGGCACCCTTCATTCACCATGAGTCGCACGCGCCCGCTCCACGCGTCGCGCAGTTCGCGCAGCGCGACGGCGTCGCGCATCACGCGGTCGCCCGGCGTGATCGTGTCGAAGACGCCCTCGAGGTAGACGAGCTGCACGGGCGCCGTGATCTCCAGCAGCGTGGAAGCCGCAAGCGGGAGCGTCGGGAACGCCGCGCGCACGAGCCGCGCGAGGCCGACGCTGCCGAGGACCGCCTCGGCCACTCCCTGCTGCTCCACGGCGTGACGGAGCGTCGGCTCGAGCGACGCGAACGCGCGCTCAGCCGGGCCCTCGTGGACGATCGGGTTCACGAGGGCCGCCAGGGGGACGGTGCGGGCGTCGAGCAGCTCGTCGAGATGCGCGGTCGGCTGCGGCGGACGGCCGGTGCCGAGCGGGTCGCCGGGCAGCGGCGCATACACGAGCAGCGGGTCGGGGGCGACCGTCTCGGCCACGCGCTCCCAGAAGTCGGGCGGCTCGTCGATGTAGGGCAGCACCCAGCGCATCGATCACGCCTCCCCGAGGGCGGCGGTCACGGCAGTGGGGCGGGCGATGACCGCGCGCGCGCGACAGCCGCCGGTGCAGTGCCCGGCGGCGCGGTGCGCGCATGCGTCGCACTCGGGGAAGACGCCGACCGGCAACCCGGCGAGCGCGCCGTCCAGCCGGCGGACGACCTCAGCGCGCGTATCGCTGTCGCCGAGCGGCAGCCGCGCCGCCGGCGCGAGCGCATAGCACGCCACGGCGGCCCCCTCCGGGAGCACGTCTACGATGGGCGCGCAGCGCGTGCCGAGCGTCTCGGCCAGCGCGGGTCGGCGCGCACGGAACGCCGCCGAGAACAGACACGGCGTCACGCCGCAGTCGAACCCCACGCTCACGCCGGCCTTCTCGGCACGCTCGACGAAACGCTCCATCGTCGCACCGGTCGCGCGGAGCTCCGCGTCCGGCACCGCCCGGTTCGCCGCGCCGATCGCCGGGTGCGCGATGCCGAGCCGCACGCTCGGACGGAGGTCGTGCTCGGCGATGAGGCCGAGAAGGAACGCCGGGTCGTCATCGGCCGAGCGCAGCGTCAGGCCGAGCTCGACGCGCGGGCCGAGCGCGGCGCACACCGCGCGCTGCGCCGCCACGAGCGACTCATCGTCGGTGGGACGCGCGGCATTCAGGTAGACGCTCACGCGCCCATCGGGCATCGACGCCAGGTACGCGAGCTCGGCGGCCGGCACGAGGCCGCCCGTCATCACCGTGAGCGCGAAGCCGCGGTCGAGCGCGCGCTGCGCGAGCACGCCGAACGCCGGGTGGAGCGTGGGCTCGCCGCCAAGCAGCCGCGCGTCGGGGACGCCGGAGCGCTCGAGGAAGTCGAGCGCGCGGCCGAACATCTCGGCGGACATGTCGAGCGGCATGCGTCCGCGCTCGGCCGACGCGAAGCAGAAGTCGCATCCGCGCGCGCACCGGCGGGTGATGGAGAGGTTCGCCATCTCAGAGCACCTTCGCCCAGCTGCGGAGCCGGTCGTCGGCGTGGAGCGCGAGCGCCTCGGCGGCGCTGGCCGAGAAGAGCATGTCGGCGGCCTCCGACCCGACGCCGATGGTCACCATCAGCCGGCACGCGGTGATGAGCCGCGTCGCGACGCAGCGGTCGTCGTACTCCGGCGCGCAGCCCGGAGGCGTCTGCTCAACGTGGCAACCGCCCGCGCAGGTGTAGCGGCAGAAGCAGCGCGCGCAGCGCGGCGTGTCCGCGAGGCTCGACGCGATCCTCGCAAGGCGCTCGCTGTTCACGCGCACCGCGCCCGACGCGTCGACGCGGCCGAGGGACAACTCGAGGCCGCGCGAACGCCAACGCCCGGGATCGAGGTAGCACGCGGTGATCGCGCCGTCAGGCCAGAGCATGAGCGAGCCGGTGCCGAGGGGACACGACGTGGCGCGCGGGCCGACGAGCTCGGCCGGGCCGCTCACGACACGCACCTCGTGCTCGGCGGCGATCGCCTCGGCGGCCATGAAGCCGCGCGCGAACGCGTAGGGGTCCGGTGCGTGCAGGCCCGCCGCCCGGGCGCCGTCCGTCTCGGCCAGCGGTTCGAACGCGATGGCGTCGGGCGAGAACTCTGCCGAGAAGCGCTCGGCGAGCATGGGCATCGCCTCGACCGACCGGTCGGTCACGCACGTGCGCAGGCAGAGCTCGATCGGGTAGCGGCGCAGGACGCGGATCGTCTCGGCCACCTCGGCGAACGTCCCGCGACCGTCGCGGCGCGGACGCATCGCGTCGTGCGTGGCCTCGTCGCCGTCGAGCGACACGACGACGGTGTCGATCTCCTCGCCGAGGAAACGGCGCGCCGCCTCGCCGCAGACGCCGTTGGTGGTGAGCTCGAAGCGCGCGCGCATGCCGTGGCGGCGTGCCGCGGCCCGCGCATGCGCGACGATCGCCTGCAGCGAGCGCAGCGCGACCACCGGCTCGCCGCCGAAGAAGTGCACGCGCAGCGTGCGGTCACCGCCGCGGGCACGGCCCAGCGAGGCCGCGACGCGGTCGATGAGCGGGTACGCGACCCGCGGGTCGAGGACGGTGAGCGGCGCGTCGGCGGCGCCGAAGTCGCAGTGCACGCACGCGATGTTGCAGGCGCGCGTGGGCATGATGACGAGCTTGGGCGACGCGTCCGCACGCACGTGCCGCGCGTCGGGCGCCGCGATCGTGAGCGCCTGGAAGAGCTCGAGCGCCTCGAGCGACGGCGCGCGGTGATCGGGCTCGAGACACTCGGCGAGCGCGCCGAGCGCGGAGTGGTTCATGAGCGCCGCGCTCCAGGTGCCCGGAGCGAAGACGAGCCAGCGGTCCTGCAGCGGGAGCGCGAAGACCTCGTAGGGGTCGGCGCGAGGCACGCGACGGCTCATGCGAGCGCCACCTCCCCCGCGAGCAGGCGTTGCGCCCGACACCGGAAGGTGTCGGCGAGGCGTCCGGTCGGGTCCGGCGCGAGCATGCACACATCCGGGCACCCGCGGGAGCACGCGTGCTCGATCGCGCAGCCGCGGCACTCGTCGGGCACCCGCGCGCACACGGCGGCGAGCTCCGCGATCCGCGCATGGTCGAGCGTGAAGCGCCCGCCGGGGCCGTCGGGTCCGCCGACGCGCACGCGGCGTGCGGCGATCTCCGGCGGTCGCGACTCGAGGAAGCAGCCGGTCGCGGTCCCGCCCGGGACGAGGTTCACCACGCCGCGCAGCACGTTGCAGTACGGTCCGTGCGGCTCGTCGGGACGCAGCAGCGAGGTCGTGACGGGGACGTCGCGCGCCGCACCGTCGCATCGCGCCTGCCTGAAGCCCGCCACGAACGTTCCGGCATCCCCGGGGCGCAGCGCCGCCAGCGCGCCGGGGTTCGCGTACGCCGGCTCGAGGCGGATCTCCGCGGGGCGGACCATCTCGGCCAGATACGCCACGACCTCCGGCTGCCGATCGAGCGTCTCAGACGTGATGGTGGCTCGCGCGTGGAATCGGGCACCGCGCTCGCGCAACACGGCCGCCGTCCGCTCGACCGCTGCCGAGGACGCGCCTCCGCCCCGCCGCGGTCGCTGCGCGTCCTGGACGTCCGGGGGACCGTCGCACGACAGGCCGATGAGGTCGAACGCGCCCGCCGCCCATCGCGCGGTCTCCTCGGGCACGACGCCGTTGGTGGCGACGTACGTCGTGAGCGGCACGCCGGCCTTCTCGGCCCGCTGTCGCACGATCGCGAGCAGGCGCGCGGCCTCGTCGCGGTCGAGCAGCGGCTCGCCGCCGCCGTGCAACGCCAGGGTCATCGTGACGCCGCGACGCGCGCACGACATCGCGACGATGTCGGCCGCCGCCGCGACGGTGTCGGCCGAGAGCGGCGGGCCGGCGGTGGCGGCCGGCGTGGCGTGACAGTACGCGCAGGCGAGGTTGCAGGCGTTGTTGACGAACAGCGTGAGGCACTCGGGCTCGAAGGCGCGCGGCGCGGCGGGCTCGGTCGTCATCGCGCTCACCGCCCCTCGGCCAGCAGCTCGAAGCCGACCCACTCGCCGAGCTCCTCGGGGTCGAGCGGCAGCAGCCGGGCGACTCTGGCCGCGCTCCATCCGCCGGGGCGTCCGGTAAGGCGCGTCTCCCACTCGGCCAGGGGGACGAACTCCACCGCGGTCTCGTCGAAGAGCACCGCGGAGGTGGCGACGCCCTCGGCGTCCATCACCTCGTACGGCCGCAGCGAGTACGTCGCGAGCCGCCGCCGGCGCCCGCGCGCCTGGCGGGCCTTGTTGGCGAGGGAGCAGTCGTTGACGGCAAGCGGCAACCCCTCCTCGTGCACGCGCGCCAGCACGGCCTGCGTGACGGTCACGCTGTCGGGATCGGTCTCGCACCGGTGCCCGTCGGGCATGACGACCCGAGCGCGCCGTCCCGCCATGCGGCCCGACGCAGTCCCTTGCTCGTAGACGAGCTCGTGGAGGTTGAGGTAGCGCACGCCGTGCTCGGCCCAACGCTCGAGCGAGCCGAGAAGCGCCAGGCGCTGCGCGGGGATCGCGGGTACCTCGACCGCGACCGCGGGCAGGGCGCGGGCCGCCTCGGCCAGCATCGCGTCGACGTGCGCGTCGGCGTAGCCGGTGGCGGCGACATCGAAGCGCAGCTCGTCCAGGCCCACCGCCGCGAGCCGGCCGATGAGCCCGGGGGTGAGCGCGCGGCCGTTCGTGTACGCCCAGAGGTAGAGGTGCGGCAGCGCCTCGCGCAGGCCGCGCGTCCAGTCGACGACCGTCTCGGCCTCGAGGAACGGCTCGCCTCCCGAGAAGCTCGCGCCGGTGACGCCGCAGGTGGCGTACCGCTCGGCAAGCGTCGCGACGTCGCCCCCGAGCGCCGAGCGCGGGGCATCGAGCGCGATGCCGGTGGGCCGCAGACAGAACGGGCACGCCAGATCGCAGCGCATCGTTGCGAAGATGCAGTCCCAGCTGCCGCGCTTGCAGGCGATGCAGCCGGCCGACAGCTCGCCGAGGCGGACGGTCTCGCCGCCGTCCTCGACGATGGCCGAGGGGACCGCGCGGCGGATGCCGTTGGCCCGGTCCACCCACGCGAGCGCCGTCGCCGCACGCTCGGGCGCGTGCACCGCGAACGATCGCGCTCCGGCCCGGATGCGGGCGACGGTATCGGGCAGCGGCAGCGTCACGGCTCGGCCTTGCGCACGAGCACCCGCTCGCCGTCGGAGCGCGCGCCCTCCAGCGCGGCCAGCAGCATGTCGTAGACGAGCGCGCGCGTGATCTCGCACCGCGTGGTCGCCCCGCCGGCGGGACGACCGCTGTCGATCGCCTTGGCGGCGCAGTCCCCCGCGCAGGCGAACACGCAGAAGCAGTGCGCGCAGCCGAGACGGCGCTCCCGGGCACCGGCGCGGATGGCCGAGACGCGCTCCGTGTCGACCTCGATCGCACCGTCGGAGGCGATGCGCCCGTAGAAGAACGCCCCCGCGAGCGGGTCCTCGGGGTGCAGGATCTCATAGCAGCACGTGAGATCACCGTCGGGTGTCACGCCGAACGTCGGGCTCGGGTACGAGCAGAACGCCGTCGATCCACCCGACAGACGGGCGCCGGAGTAGGTGAGGCGACGCCCGTGCGCCGCGGCGACGGCGCGGGCCTCGCGGAACGCCGGCACGAACGCCTCGGGTTCGGGTGCCTGCAGGTCCGACGCGGTCGCACGCCCGCGGGTGTAGAGCGGCTCGGCACGGATCGAGCGCGCCGCGGTGTTCTCGCAGATGAAGGCGACGCTCTCGGCCAGTCGCGGAAGCGACTCGGCCGTCACGGTCATGCGGACCGAGTACGCGAGCCCGCCGTCCTCGAAGACGCGCAGCGTACGCAGCACGTCGTCGAGCGAGGCCCCGCCGTCCGGGCGCGTGCGGTAGCGGTCGTGCACCTCGGCCACCCCGTCTATCGACACGGTCGCGTTGCGGACGTGGCGTGCGATGAACGCCGCCTGCCTGGGCGTGTAGACGCCGTTGGTGCCGATCGAGAGGACGGGGCGCACGCCGGCCGCGGCGCTCTCCTCCGTGATGAAGCCGACCGCGCGCTCGAACAGCGGCCACACCGCGCCGACATCGCCGCCGTGGAAGGCGACCTTGAGGTCACGCCCCGCCCGTGCGGCATTGCCGAGCGCGAACCTGACCGCCGAGACGAGCACGGGCCACTCGATGTCGCGACCAGCGCCACCGTCGCAGTAGCAGTACGCGCAGCGCAGCGTGCACTTGTGTGTGAGGAAGAGCGTCACAGCAGCGGGCGCAAAGGCGTCCGGCCACGCGGGGTCGAGCCGACGACTCACCGCGTCGGGGACCTCGGCCAGCCGCACGAGCAGCTCCGGCTCCACTCCGATGGAGCGCGCGGCCCCCTCGTCGCCTCCGAGCGCCGCGGCGAACCGCTCGGCGTACGCCGCATTGGTCTCCATGACGAGGCCCTGGAGCGGGGCGTAGAGCAGCGGCCGGTCGCCGTTACGCGAGACCAGGAAGACGGTCGGCGCGAGCGGGCGCCACTGGATGCTCATGCCGATGACCCGCCTGACGCGCGGCGTCTCAGCACGGGTACCAGTAGTGGCCGCCTCCGCTGCTCACCGTGTCGCACGTGCAGTCGCCCTCGCAGGTACAGACAGCCTCGCAGGTGCATACCGAGTCGCAGGAGCAGTCTCCCTCGCAGGTGCAGACGCCCTCGCAGGTGCAGACGTCGTCACAGGTGCACTCGTTGTCGCACGTGCAGACGCTCTCGCAGGTGCAGACGGTGTCGCACTCGCAATCGATGTCGACGTCCGGCGTGGTCTCTTCGCTCTGGGGCTCCGCGGCACGCTCTTCGACGGGCTCCTCGGCGGACTCCTCGTCATCCGGGTCACAGCCGGTCATCGAGACGACCGCGGCGGCGCCGACGCTGGCTGCGGTGGCCTTCACGAAGGTGCGCCGATCGATCTTGGATGCTCCCGGCGCGTCGATCTGAGCGATCCGGTAGACCTTCGGCTGCTCGGAGTCGTGGCCGGTTTCCTCGGGATCCTCGTTCATGCTGCCCCCCGCTCCCCGCGCGGATGCGCCGAGGCGCCTACCATCACGGCGCCCCTCAGCGCCTGATGAATCCTATCTGCGACTATACCACCGCCGGTGAGAGGACAACGGGTATCGCCGCTGCGGTGCCGCAGGCGGTCGGACAGCTACCCCTCGTCGCCTCCCACATACCGCTTGTCAACGTAGGGCGAAGTGAACAGGCGCAGCGTGGCCGAGTAGCCCGGGAGGAAGCGAAGCGCGTCTCCGACGCGCGGGGGCGACGCCATGTCGTCCACGTCGAGCACCAGGTGGTCGCTCGAGCCGCCCAGCACCTCGACGCCGGCATCGAGCGGCCGGAGCCCCGCGGGCACGGCGTCCTGCTGGCCGATGGCGCAGATCGCCCGGAGCCGCTCGCCGCGGTCCGTGAACGCCGGACGACCTCCGAAGGCGTCTTGCGCGCTCGTCCCTCTCGGCAGACTCGGCTTGCGCATGACCTCGATGACGGGTGCCTCGGCGACGATCGCGTCGGTGCGCAGTCCGAGAATCGGCTCACGCGTGACGGTCGAGACGCCGAGCAGGATGCTCTCGCCGATACGCAGACCGTCGACGCGCGGAGGCAGTACGCCACCGACGAGCGCATCGAGCGAGCTCGACATGCCGCCGCTCACGTGCAGCCGGCGACCGGTGAGGGCTTCTGCAGACTGCGTAAGCGCCGCGAGCTCACCGAGGTTGGCCTCGTCCGGCACGATGGCGCCGTAGCAGGTGAGGCTCACGCCCACGCCGAGAAGGTCGATATGCGCGAGCGCCTCGGCGCGCTCGACGAACGCGGGCAGGGCTTCGGGCATCATGCCTTCGCGCAGGTCGCCGAGGTCGACCATCGCGACGACGGCGTGACGCTTCCCGAGCCGTCCCGCCGCGACGTCCAACGCCTCGAGGGTCTCGAGCTCGGATTCGAGCGACACGTCAGCGTGCCGCACGACCTCCTCGGCCAGCGCGGGGACGGGTGCGCGGAGCAGCCACAGCGGCGCGTCGATACCGGCGTCACGCAGACCGGCGAGGTTCTCCAGCCGCGAGTCCGCCAACGCTGTCGCGCCACCGGCGAGCATCGCGCGGCCCACGCGCGGCGAGCCGCACGTCACCTTGGTCACACCCACGACCGCTCGTCCGCCGAGCGCCGAGACGACGGTACGCGTGTTCTCGGCTATCGCGGCCAGGTCGACCGTCACCCGGGCCCGTGCGATCATGCGCGTCCTCCTCCATCGTCATGAGGCCTCTGTCGAGCCACCTCGGTCACCGGTCGCCGCCGATGCTCGCGCGCATGAGCGCCACAACCGCTTCCGGCGAGAAGCGCGACGCGAGCGCGCCGCAACACGCGAACACGTAGTCGGCGTCGAGCGCGATGCGGGCGTCGGCGGGCGGCAGGAGCCGCTCCCCGCCTTCACCGATCGCGGCGCGCAGCATCCCCGCGCCGTCGGGCAGCCGCGTGAGCGCCCCGCCGGTGCCGATGACGAGCCGACACGCCGTCAGGTCGCGACCGCGCGCGACGGTCTTGCGCCCGGTCGGCGTATACAGGTGCGTGAGCGTCCCCGCGTGCCGGTGCACCGCGGCGACGGTGGCCGTACGCGCGAGCAGCGCTGCCGCTTCGACCTCTGTGGGCGTGGTCGGCAGCGCCGGCGGCAGCGGGTCCGGTCGGTCGTCGGGCGGGAGCAGCTCGGCGACCGTCTCGGCGCTCACGAACGTCCCCAGGTCGCCCTCGACCGTGCGCTTGGCGTGCGGCTGCGGCTCGGTGCTGATGGCGGCTATCTCGGCGGTGCCGTCGGTGACCGAATGGACGTCGGTCGTCGCCCCGCCCACGTCGACCACCACGAGGTCGCCCTCGGCGGCGGCCAGCAGCTCCGCGGCGATGAGCACCGCTCCCGGCGTGGGGAGGATGGCGCCGCTCACGAACTCGCCGATGCGCTCCATGCCGGGCGCATGCGTGATGTGCTCCTCGAACGCGTCGTGGATGACGTGGCGCGCGGGGACGATGTCGAGCTCGTCCACGGCCGGGTAGACGTTGCGCGTGACCCGCACCCGGAAGCCCGCCGCTTCCAGCAGTCCGCGCGCCTCTTCAGCGACCGCCGAGTTCCCCGCGTACACCACGACCGGTCGAGAAGCGAGCTCTGCTAGCCGTTCGGCGTTGGCGAGGACCACCTCGGCATCCCCGCCCTCGACGCCGCCCGCCAGCAGCACGAGATTGGGTCGCACGGCGTCGATCTCGCGCAGGTCGCCGTCGCGCAGGCGTCCCGCCGTCTGGTAGCGCACCACCGCGCCCGCGCCGAGCGCGGCCTCGCGCGCGGCCATGGCGGTCATCTTGGCCGTGAGACCGTGCACGGTCATCCTCAGGCCGCCCGCCGCCGAGGAGGTCGCGAGCGTCACGCCGGGGTCGAGCGGCCCGAGCCGCTCCTCCAGCATCGCACGCGCGGCGGCGAGCCCCACGCCGACGTCACCGGCGTCCACGCTCGTCGCGGCGAATCCCTGGCCGAGCAGACGCGGGGCGGTGTGGGGAAAGGCGGAGAGGCCGGCGAACCCGCTCACCACCGTGGTGGTGGAGCCGATCTCGGCGACGAGAGCGTCGATCCGGAGCGCGTCGCTCACGACGGGCCTCCGGCGCGGTACGAGCACCGGCGCGCCGCGCACAACGCGGCGGCGCCTGCCGGACCGGGAAGCGTGCTGTGGGATCGCCGGTACATGATGTGATGGTAGCAGGAGTGCGCCTGCCGCCGACACGACGACGGGGACGATCCCGGCACACGCGACGCTCTCAGCGATGCCGCGAGAGCATGGTCTTGCCGAGACCCGCCATCACGCCCGCAAACCCGTGATGCTTGCGGACCACGGCGTCGATCGCCGCGATGGCGCGGTCGATCTCCTCGTCCGTCACGGTCAGCGGCGGCTCCAGCCGGATGACGTTGGGGTTGTTGAGCGTGTATGCGGTGATGATCCCGTGCTCCTCGAGGAGCAGCCCCGCGACCGACGCGGCGAGGTACTCGGCGGACAGCTTCTTAGCGACACGCGGCTCGTAGAACTCGATGCCGAGCATCAATCCCCGCCCCCGCACCTCCTTGATGAGCGCGCTCTCCTCGGCGATCCGGTCGAGCTCCCGTCTGAGCCGCGCGCCTTTGACGGCAGCGGCATTCGCGAGGTCGTCCCGGATGAGTATCTCGATCGCCTTGAGGCCGGCGGCCATCGCGCGCGCGTTGCCGCCGAATGTGGAGGTGTGCAGCGCGCAACGCTCCGTCCCGCCGAAGCCGCGGTCCCACACCGGCGCGCTCGTCGAGAAGGCGCCGAGCGGCATCACGCCGCCGCCCAGGCTCTTCGCGGTCGTCATGATGTCCGGCACGACCCCCTCGTGCTCCACCGCGAACACGGCGCCCGTCCGCCCAAGGCCAGTCTGGATCTCATCGGCGATCAGCATCGCGCCGGCTTCACGGCACTTCTCGGCCACCGCGGCCATGTAGCCGTCAGGCGGGACCACGATGCCGCCTTCGCCCTGGATCGGCTCGATGATGAAGGCCGCGCACTCGTGCTCGTCAAGCGCGCGTCCGAGCGCATCGACGTCGCCGAACGGGACCATGTGGCACCCCGGGACGAGCGGGGCGAACGGCTCCTGGTACTTCGTGCGACCGGTGACCGAGAGCGCACCGAACGACTTGCCGTGGAACGACCCGTCGGCGTAGACGAAGTCCGTGCGTCCGGTCGCGACGCGCGCCAGCTTGAGCGCGCCTTCCACGGCCTCGGCACCGCTGTTGCAGAAGAAGCTCCGGCTGAGCTCTCCCGGCAGGATGGCCGCCAGGCTCGCCCCGAGCGGGCCCACGAGGCAGCCGATGCTCGCCTGCAGGAGGTTGGGCATGTCCTCCACCGCGCGGACGGCCGCCACGATCTCGGGGTGGTTATGGCCGAAGTTGAGCGCTCCGTAGCCGCCGAGGAAGTCCAGGTACTCCACGCCTCGATCGTCCACGACCGTCGTGCCGTGAGCTGCGACGAAGCGCCGGTCGAAGCCGATGATGCCGAGCAGCGTGCACAACCCGGGGTTCACGTGCTCCCGATACAGCCCGATGCTCTCGCTCTTCGAGAGGCGTAGCGCATCCTCCAGCGTGATGGCGTCACTCGTCGTCTCCATCCTGGTCCCCTCCCGTCGGTGACAGCCCGTCTGTCTCGGCTGTCCGTTGGAGCCGGCCCCTCACGAGCCGGACCCGCGCGTGCTCTATCCCTGGATCTCGCGCCGCATGGCGCACGTTGTAGTCGAGGAATGGGCTGAAGACCGGCCAATCGAGAGGCGAGCGCACCGCGCCTTCCGGGCAGGTCTCGGCACAGGAGAGACAGAGTATGCACTCCCGACCCCAGGCAGGGACTTCTCCCTTCGCCCACCGGATGTTGGTCGTCGGGCACACGCGGGCGCACCGGCCGCACCGTGTACAGCGCTGGGTCGCGGCGCTCATGAAGCGCGAGTAGACCGCGTGGACGAGATGGCGTTCGAGGGCAAGGCGCTCGGCGGCGTACACCCATCCGGGCGAACGGTCCTCGGGTGGCAGCGGCGGAGGCGCCCCCGCCAGCGCCGAGAAGTGCGCGCTCACCAGACCGGCGCCAAAGCGTTCTGCCCGATCCAGGTCCTCACCGTTCGGGCGACCGGGAGAGAACTCATAGCCGCGCCGCGTGTAGCCCGAGAACCGGTCGTCGCCGCGGCAGCTGAACACGCCGATCTCCCGGGTGCCCGCCCGGCGCAGAGCCGCGCGGGCCCTGTTGAGCGCCACACCCCGATACGTCCCGTGCACGACGAACGCGAAACCCGACCGCCCTTGGAGACCGCCCAACGCGCGCGCGGCCTCGGCCGCGGGAGCTGCCATCCGGAAGTAGTGCACGGGACACCCGAGTCCGATGATGTCGGCCGTCGTGGGGTCAGGCGGATCGCCCTTGGCGAGATCATGCAGGACGACGTCGGCACCAGCCGACTCGAGCCCGCTCGCGATGCTCTGTGCGACGACCCGGGTGGTGCCGGAGATCGACCAGTAGATGACGAGCGCGCGCATCCCTGTCACCCCCGGCGGCGCTGCCTGACGCGCCGCCCCTTATGGGGCGTATACCCACATGAAGGACCTCGCGTCCACGCTCGCCGCGCGGTGTTCGTCTCGGCTAGACTTGACCCGACCTCGACGGACGGGAGAGACCATGCGCCCTCGCACACCGGCACTTCTCGCGCTCGCTGCCATGCTCGTCATCGCCCTGCTCGCCGGTTGCTCCGGGAAGCCCACGGAGACGGCGGAGACCACCACGCCCGAGGACACCGGCACGACGCGCGACTCGGTTGCCGAGGAGTCCCCGCCACCCCTCGCCGATGAGGCCCTCTACCAGGCGCTGCTCGGCGTCGGCCTCGAGCGCTACGGCCTCACCGTCGCCGATGGGACATACGAGGTCCTGCAGAGCATGGAGGGCTACGGCGCGGTGAAGTGGACGGGCGAGGTCGCGACGATCACCATCACCCACCGCGATGTCGACGGCGAGTGGGAGTGGACGTACACCGACGACGCGGTGGACGTCGACAGCGCGACGCCCGACGCGTTCACCGACGCCGACAAGGCAGAGTACCTCGCGCTTGCCACGAAGATGATCGAGGCGATCGGCGAGGACGCGACCGACATCGCTGAGATCTACACGTGGAAGGCGACCGGCGGGGTGATGCAGGGTGACTACCGGTTCGGGGACCCGGACGCGCCGCGACGCCTGCACGTCGCCACCGATGCCGAGGGTCGTCTCGGCTACTCGTACATGAGGAACGAGGAGTAGCAGCCCCTTCCGGCGCTCGAACACCCCGGCTGCACGGGCGGCCGGGGCGTCATCATGCGGCCCCTACAACCCCCTCGCGCGCATCTCCTTCACGATGAAGCTTGCGACGTCGATGCCTTTCGTCTTCCGGCCAAAACCGGCGTCCATGCCCCAGCCGCACGCGAGCTCGTCGGTAACCTGCGTGCCGCCCGCGATCAAGAGCAGCTTGTCGCGAACGCCTTTCTCGGCGGCCAGGTCGGCGAGCTTCTCCATCATGATGCGGTGGATCTCGCCGTGCGTGATGATCGTGGAGATGAGCACCGCTGAGGCGCCGTGCTCGATGGCAGCGTCGAGCACCTTCTCGATCGGCACGCTCGTGCCGAGGTAGGTGACCGAGAAGCCCCACTTCTCGAGGCCGCCATGCTTGATGTCGATGATCTCGCGCATGCCCACCGAGTGCTCGTCGTTGCCGACCGTCGCGGCGACCACGCGCACGTTCCGCTCGGCGACGAAGTCGCGGATCTCCTCGTCGCTGAGGAAGTCGGGCGGTTCGGGCAAGGTGAGCGTGGCCGGGTCGATCGCCACGTCGAGACGGCCCTTGAGCTCGACGAGGGTGCCCTCGGCGGGGTGCATCACGCGCTTGTGGATGACCTCGCGGTCGCGCAGGTTCATCGCCTTGCCGAGCTCGAGCGCCGCCGCCTCGGCCACCTGCTCGCCTGCGGGGAGGAACATCGTCACGACGACCACCCCGTCGCCGGTCCACTCCACCTCGGGCTTGATGAGCCCCTTCTCGCGGAGTTCCGCGGTCTGCATGAGCCGCACGGAGGCGTTGTCGGTGGGGTCGAGCTCGTCGACGAAGGGCACCTTGGCGTCGTCGCAGAGCGTGCAACCGCCGATGAGGTCGCACGGCGCCGCCTCACCATGGTCGCGCCCCCGATAGCCCTCGGGGAGGTGGTTGTCGCCGAAGTGGTGGCACACGGGAGCCATGTAGTCCGCGGCGCGCTCGACGATCGTGCCCTCGGCCACACCCCCGTCGCTCGAGCGCGCGATGCCGTCGTCGTGCGTCTCGGGGTACTCGCCGCTGTCGACGAAGTACGCCTCCTCCACACCCGCGAAGTAGCCGCCGTCGGCGAGCATGGCCTCGAGGAAGAGCACCGCGCGCTCCTTGAGCTCACGCACGCGTGAGGCGAGCTCGGGGTTCTCGCGGTCGATCCGCA
>NPID01002555.1_pt1 | contig 72227 bp, 53 predicted proteins | sample 8637491 | NCBI WGS metagenome assembly NPID01 (sample SAMN07420843, study PRJNA396082) | bioreactor metagenome | isolation source: sample BA6 brine-fed electro-methanogenic bioreactor BA | place: Japan: Kochi | collected 2016-06-14 | reverse complement strand
GGCTTAAATGGGAGCAGTATATCAGCTCTCCCTCTGTACCCCCTTTTTTTCGCCAACCTTGGCTAATCAAAAACATAAAAACACACTTTTATCCTGGCTTGAAGCTATAAACAGCCCTCTGTCTCCCACGTCACCCCATTCCTGTTGTGAGTTGATTGCTTAATTCGATTATAGATATATACGGCAGGATGTCAAGACAGAAATGAGATAATCTAATTAAGATTTCATTAATTGTAATCATTACAAAGTTGTTACCATTCCAAATTCATTCGCAAGTGGTTTTACTGTAAAGGGATGGGCAAAAAGGGGCATAGTCCGTCCATGCCCCCCTTTTTTTCATGTTTCCCATCTCGATCAGCTCAATCCCTCAAATTTCCCCACCCCTCCCTGATCTGAAACCAGAGAATAATCAGCACAATAAAAAGCAACATGGTCACCCCCTTTCTTTTGTCCCTCACTACAAATAGAAGTCAAAGAAATTAAAATCCCCTCAGACCCCACCCTATACATCAATATCTCTGATATTACTATACTTTATGGGGATTGATAATCATCGCAAAGAGCGTTTAGTAAAATGGTTGGGCGTTCTCATTTTACTAAACGCTTCTGTTTAATATCTTGCCTTATTGTATATACTCATTTTTCTCTTGACAAATACAATAGCTTTTATTATATTGTACATGTGTCTGCGGGCGTCAAGTAAAGTGGCGGTTCTTCGATAAGGCGCATTCCCCATCATAGTAGGCTTGTCGAGGGGCAGACAGAATTGAAATATTGACTGAAGACTCCCACGAGTTGAGGTTTACATTGAAACGAACATTAAACCAATAATTAAGACTTCATGTAAATCAGAGAAAAAATAAATTGAACAAAGGAGATTATTTGTGAGTATTGTGATGGATTTGACACCTAACCCCTTTTCCCCGCCTAAAAAAGGTGTATCTATTGAGAGAAAATTTGGCACGAGAGTCAAGTCACAATGGTATCGAGGAAGCAAAAAAGAGTTGAAAACTCTCCTCTCTGGCTTTAACGACGAATACGCCCTTCTTTCATTCATTTCTGAGACAAGCTGGCAAAATCTTATTGGCAAGAAGCCTACCTGCAGGAGCTATAACAAGGGCAACCCCATTACCTGTGATATGCCATACTACTGTCTCGATTGTGCAAAAAGAATGAGCTACGACAAGGCTGCTGACTGGGCGGTCAAGATCATGGACGCTGCAAGAATATTCAGAGATGAGTCGGAATACGAAAAGGATGAAAACGGCATCATCAGTTTGTTGCCAGAGTACATGGATATCTATTCCGTGACATATACCTTCTTTCAGTCTGACTTTGCCAACAATCCTAAAAGACCTGATACATATCGGGAAATGCTGAATATGGCTGTTTCACATGCTCGTGAGGTAGGATATCATGCCGCACTATTTCATGCAGGTATCAGTCATAAAAGACCCACTTACGTTCATGTACATGGGATAGTCATAACAGACAGGGCTATCATGAGATCAAGCGATTTCAGCTGCCATCAGAGATTGATCTATGCACAACCACAGTATTTGTTGCAACAAGTCAAAGAAGCCGTCAGATATGTTCTTAAGTATCCTGTGACTGACTATTTTTCTGAACAGCATAAAGATGACAAAATTTTTGAGGAATATATCCAATGTGCTGAGGCATTTAAGGCCTCAACTCCACTTCGCACAATGGGAGCATTGAGCAATAATTATAAACCAAAAGATGTGACTGCCAAACCTTCAACACCTATCGAAGAACCATTTATACCTGTTGTAAGGCGAATACCACACGAAGAACTTGAGAAGATGTTTCTCTGCCATTAAATCCATCTAAAAATCATTTCTCAATCAGGGAGGGTGAAATCCTCCCTTTTTTGGTTGCATATCCACATGAAGAGATATATGTTTGAACTGGTGATATTTTTTGCAAAGAAAATATGACCGAATACTTGAGCCAAAGTATCACATAGTCCTAAAACACACGAGAATCGCCGTAAAGCCATTTCTCGGGTGATATTTATGTCTTGGCACTATATCCCTCTCCCCGTCGCTTAAAATGGACAAAAAATAAGCTAAATTTGGACGGGCTTGCGAACCACTGGATGCCCTTGAAATCATAGGGACTTGCCGGAATTTTGCAATCGACACTTTATAACCCATAATATACCGGCGCGAAGCCACTATTCATGGGGGTTTGAAGGGGGGCTTCTTTCTTAGCTATATACTGTATCTTATACTATTCCCTATATAGGGGGAGTATGGTGAGGGTACTCCCCCTCTTTACTTTTTTTGCTTCTTTTTTTATAGAATAAATTATGTTTGTCAAGTGTTTTTGGTTTGAAGGGATGTTTTTTGCTTTTTGTGGATGAACCTTCGGAAACAGAAATCGCAAATGCGAAGCCGGAGGTAAAATCATGGCAAATTTTGAAGAGAAGCTCACGGAGATCAGTGAGAAGGTTGAGTCTATCCTTGATAGGCTTGAGAGCCACCCACCCCAAAACCAGTTATGGGACTTCGAGAACGTTGCAGAGTTCATGAAGTGCTCAGTCAGCACTGTGAAACACAACTACAAAGATTGGGGTCTCCCATCCAAAAAGCTAGGGAAGAAGGTCTATTTCAAACCGTTCACATGGGATGACCTGAGTGGGGATGTCTTCGACCCAAAGTGTCTCCTAAAAAAGCACAGAATGCGCCAAGTCCTCAGCAACTAATAGCAGACACATATCATTCAAAAAGCCTGTCCTCGGATGGGCTTTTTTCATTTCCATTTCTTCTCTGAAACACGAAAAGTCAGACCATTTCACCCATCACAAACCCCACACCCCCTGTTTATGGGGCATTGGGGAGTGGTTGGGGGTATAGTAAGGGTTTAGTAAAAAAGTTGGACTATATATTTTGCGTTGAGTATATTGCCAATAAAATCATGCACAAGTTGTCTCTCGTTATCTTTGAAAGGTAATTTTATTGTTGGACTTGGCAAATTTCCATCTTGATTTATAGGGACGAGAGCTCAATGTGAGTTGTTTTTCGGTACCGTGTTTGAATTCCAAGCACATAGTTCTTGACCTGGTACCACAATAAACTTAATTTCAGAACCAGCATCACATTATACAGAGGAAGGTTCTGTGAAAAGGGATGGAGCCAGACCCGAAGAAGAGGCCAGAGTCAAAATAGACAGCATGTTAGAACTTGCTGGATGGGTAGTACAATCCCTTGATCGAATTGATCTTGGAGTAGCTCTTGGAGTTGCTGTTAGAGAGTACTACACCGACAGCGGTCCAGCAGACTACATTCTCTTTGTTGATCGAGAACCGGTAGGTGTTATTGAAGCAAAAAAGGAAGATGATGGCTACAAGATCAAGCAGGTCGAAGAGCAGGCAGAGGGATATGCAAAAGCCAAACTAAGATATATCAATGATGCTGAGCTTCGATTCGTGTATGAATCCACAGGTGAGATAACAAGATTTACTGATCTACACGATCCAAAGCCTCGCTCAAGGGAAGTATTCTCTTTCCATCGTCCAGAGACATTTGCTCAATTTCACCGTGAAGATAAGACTCTGAGGGCAAGGCTTCAGGGCTTTCCGCCGCTTCTGACAGATGGTCTGAGGGATGCTCAGATAAAGGCAATCAGTAACATTGAAAAGTCATTTACTGAAAACAGACCCCGGGCACTTGTTCATATGGCAACAGGTGCTGGAAAGACATTCACGGCCTGTACCTTTGCCTATCGTTTGTTGAGACATGCGAATGCTCGAAGAATTCTCTTTCTTGTCGATACCCGCAATCTTGGCAAACAGGCTATGGAAGAGTTCATGAAGTATCAGCCTCGAGACGATAAGCGCAAGTTCACTGAACTCTATAATGTGCAGCTTCTTCAATCACACTACATTGCATCCGACAGCCAGATCTGTATATCCACAATACAACGACTGTATTCGATACTCAAGGGCGAAGAGAGCACAGAAGTGGATGACCTCACAAACCCCAATGAGAAAGATGTCCTTTCCAAAGAACCCGTTCCGGTTGCATATAGCCCCAATGTGCCGATTGAAACCTTTGACTTTATCATCATCGACGAATGCCACCGCTCGATATACAATCTATGGCAGCAGGTTCTTGACTATTTTGACGCATTTCTGATTGGGCTTACTGCAACTCCCGATAAAAGAACCTTTGGATTCTTCAGAGAGAATGTTGTCAGCGAATACACCTATCAGCAGTCCATTATCGACGGTGTAAATGTTCCCTTTGATGTGTTCAGAATAAAGACAAAGATAACTGAAGAAGGTGCTCAAATAGAGGCCAAGCGGCTGGTTGACAAAAGGGACAAGCTGACCCGTAAGGAACGCTGGGAACAACTCGACAGTGACTATTCATATGCAGGAAAACAGTTGGATAAGAGCGTTGTCAACCCCAGTCAGATAAGACATGTCATCAAGGCTTTCAAAGAGAGTTTATACAGGATTTTCCCTGAAAGATACGATGAGAACGGCGAATTTGAAGTGCCGAAAACCCTGATCTTTGCCAAGACCGACAGCCATGCATCGGACATCATCGAGGTAGTAAGGGAAGAGTTTGCCGAATCAAATGACTTCTGCAAGAAGATCACATATAAAATAGAAGAGAAGCCGGAAACAGTACTCAATAATTTCCGTAATTCTTGGAACCCGCGAATCGCCGTTACAGTTGACATGATTGCTACCGGCACAGATGTCAAGCCCCTTGAAGTGCTCCTTTTCATGCGTGATGTTAAAAGTATCAATTACTACGCTCAGATGAAAGGGCGTGGAGTTAGAACCATTGATATTGACTCCCTGAGAGCAGTAACAAGAACAGCAAAGACGACAAAGACAAGGTTCGTGCTCATAGATGCTGTTGGTGTTGAGGAAACTCTTAAGACCGATGAAAGACCTCTGGAGCAGAAGCCCTCGGTTTCGACTTCTGAACTTCTCAAGGCCGTTTCACTGGGTTCAAAGGACAAAGCAGTCTTCGACTCTCTTGCTGACAGGCTCATCAGAATAGATAGAACTTTGTCCGATCAGGACAGACAAGGACTTCTGGAGATCACCGGAGGCAAGGACATAAAGCACATAACAGAAGACCTTCTTCGTGCCTACGATGAAGACGAGATCAATAAAAGAACAGAGAAGCTGATTGAGGCTGTTCCCCAAAAAGAGCGAACCGAGCAGAAGAAGGAGCAGCTCAGAAAAACAGTGGAGAAGGAACTTATACATCAAGCCCAGCAACCCTTCACAGGCAGATTTGTAGAGTATATTGATCGAGTTCGCAGGGAATTTGAACAGATAATCGACAAACACAATATTGACGAGATAACAGGCGCAGAATGGGCCAGGTTCACTGAAGCCAAGGCAGAGCAATTAATAAAGGACTTCGAGGACTTCATAGAAGAAAACAGGGACGAGATCACAGCACTCAAGCTCTTCTATGCCGAACCCTACCAAAGACGAGAGCTTACCTTCAAAATGATCGAAGAGCTATATTCGAAACTGACCTCCTACAATAACGAGTTTGAGGCTGGCTATCTCTGGGATGCCTATAAACTCATAGAAAAAGTGCCTGACAACAGCCCCCGTGAGAAGCTGACTGCACTTGTTTCTCTCGTAAGAAGAGCAGTAGGTCTGGACGGCACACTCACACCCTACGGAAAGACCGTTGACAAGAACTTCCAGAATTGGGCCTTTCAGGAACAGGCAGGGCATGTTAAATTTACCGAGGCCCAGATGGAATGGCTCAGGCTCATGAAGGACCACATCAAGACCAGCTTTCACATTGGACTGGATGATCTTGACTACACCCCCTTCGACAGGCTGGGCGGTCGAGGCAGAATGTATCAGCTCTTCGGTGATCAGATGCAATCCATCCTGAACCGACTGAACGAAGCAATGGTTGCACAACAAACAGAAGCAGCTTGAGCATAGCTGCAAAAGTGAATTTGAATGAAGAAAGAACACGATTAAAGGATGCCAAGATGAACACGATTAAGAGCCACCGGCTCCCCAATCTCTTAAATTCTGTCCATCATGCAATCCTGAAAATCCTGTTCGGACTTAGAATGGCAACAATATGAGAGAAGATTGGCTCACACTTTCCTATGACGATGTTGTTCGAAAAATATCGACATCAGGATATAAAATTAAGCAAAGAGATTATCAGGAGTTAGGTGCAATACCAATAATCGATCAAGGTAAAGAATTTATTGGAGGGTATACAGACGACGTTGATAAAATTCTCCCATGTTCTCTACCCGTAATTATCTTCGGAGATCACACGAGAAATGTTAAACTAGTCACCAAGTCTTTTGTGCCAGGGGCTGATGGAACAGTAGTACTAGAGACATTGGATGCTTTCTCTCCCTACTTACTTCTTTTCTTTACGCAATATCTCGTTGCTACATTTAGGAATAAAGGATATGCAAGACACTATCATCATATAAAGAAACTCCCCATCCCCCTCCCCCCTCTCCCCGAGCAGCGAGCAATAGTTGCCAAGCTGGAGAGACTTTTCAGCGAACTGGACAACGGCATCGCCAACCTCAAGTCAGCCCGTCAGAAACTCGAACTCTACAGACAGTCTGTCCTGAAAAAGGCGTTTGAGGGGGAGAATCCTGAAGAAAATATTAAATTAGATAGAGTTGTTTCTGAGTTATCTCAAGGATGGAGTCCTAAGTGTGAGCGAAGGTCATCAAAGGATATAAACGAGTGGGCGGTGATCAAAACGTCAGCTGTCCAGGCAGGTAACTTCTTCGATTTTGAAAACAAAGTACTGCCAAGAAAACTGGAACCGCGGAAACAGCATGAAATAAGAAAAGGAAACATTTTAATAACTCGTGCGGGTCCTAGAATCCGTGTTGGAATATGTTGTTTAGTAAAAAAGACAAGACCTAAGCTGATTAATTGCGATAAAGTGTATAGAGTTCGGTTAAAAGCTGATCTAGTTAGCTCAGAATATTTTGAATATGCTCTAAACTCTCCTCATCTTGTTGGTAAAATTGAGGTTTTAAAATCTGGAAGTAATGATAGTGGACTTAATTTAAAACAGAACACATTTTTACAACTTGAGATTCCCCTCCCCCCCCTCCCCGAGCAACACCAAATAGTCAGGGAAATAGAGTCCCGACTGTCCGTTGCCGATCGCTTGATGGAAGACATTGACAGAAATCTGGAAAAGGCAGACTCCCTGCGCCACAGCATCCTTAAAAAGGCATTTGCAGGGGAGCTTCTCACCAAGGCAGAACTGGAAGCATGCAGAGAAGAACCCGACTGGGAACCTGCCGAAAAGCTGCTTGAGAGAATTAAGGCAGAGAAGAAAAAAGGTAAATCTGGTAGAAGGGCGAAAAAACAATGAACCAGAAACAGATAGTGAATCTGATCAGACAGGGCGAAGGCATGGAAGTTGAGTTCAAGAGGTCTAAGGATTCCCTGAACAAAGATACCTTTGACAGTGTTGCAGCCTTTCTAAATCGCTTCGGTGGGCATCTCTTCCTCGGCGTTGCTGATGATGGTACCATAGTTGGAGTAAGTAATCCCCAAAAGTTGATTGATGAGTTTGTAGCTCAGTCCAATAACCCTAAGAAATTGTCTCCAACATACTACTTTTCACCACAGAAAATGTTACTGGAAGGCAAGCAGATAGTCTACATAAGAATCCCCCAAAGCTCAAGTGTTCACAGGACAAGGGATAGAATTCTCGACAGGAATCAGGATGGCGACTTCGATATAACCGACAATCATACACTTGTCAGTCAGATGTATCTCAGGAAGCAGAGCACCTATTCAGAGAATACTATCTTCGAAGCCGTAACCATAGACGACTTTGATGCCAGCCTTATAAATAGAGCAAGGATGAGGGCTGTGCGTAACTCTTCTGGTAGCCATCCCTGGTTTGACATGTCGGATGAAGAACTGATGAAAAGTGCTCAGCTTTTCAAGCGTGATCTCCATACAGGCAAGGATGGATATAACCTTGCAGCAATTCTCTTGCTTGGAAAAGATGATACCATACTTAACGCACTTCCCTACCATAGAACAGATGCCATTCTGAGAATAAGAAATCTGGATAGATATGACGACAGGGATGACATAAGGACAAATCTGATAGACAGCTTTGACAGACTTATGCAGTTCTGCCGTGAGCATCTGCCAGATCCCTTCTTTGAAGAAGGTGGTATTCGAAGGAGTCTTCGGGATATTATATTTCGTGAAGCAATCTCCAATACTCTTATTCACAGAGAGTACACAAATCCATACCCCGCTAAACTCATCATAAAAAGCGATAGGGTGGTAATAGAGAACGCCAATAAAGCCCATCAAAACGACTTCATCGATTTGTCCGAATTCCGACCCTATCCCAAAAACCCAATAATCGCAAAGTTTTTCAAGGAGATAGGACTTGCAGATGAGCTTGGTTCCGGCTTTAGAAACATAAGTAAGTATGCCACTATCTATGCTCCGAATCACCCCCCAAAAGTATCAGATAGGGATCTGTTCAGGATAAGTCTATCCTACATCCCGGAAGATACCCCCCAAGATAACACATTGATAAATAGGGACATGCAAGATTCAGGTAGTTCCACCCCCCAAGCTACCCCCCAAGCTACCCCCAAAGCTACCCCCAAAGCTGATGACGAATTGAAGAGGCAAATCCTGGAGTTCTGTACAGAACCCCGATCAATATCAGAGCTTGTAGAACATTTCAACTATAGAGACAAAAAACATTTCAAGGAGCATTACATGCAGCCTTTGTTACAGGAAGGCCTTTTGCATATGACACAACCTAATAAACCAACAAGTCCAAACCAGCAGTATATCTATAAAGGTGAAAACAATGGCTGAACAGACAAGCATAGTATCAAAAATCTGGAGCATGGCTGATGTTCTCCGTGACGATGGTGTCGGCTACGGAGACTATCTCGAACAGCTCACATATATTCTTTTCTTGAAAATGGTGGACGAACTGACAAAGCCCCCCTATAACAATGACATACATATACCCGAAAAGTTTAATTGGGAAAGTCTCAGAAGCCGTCGAGGCGCAGACCTTGAGATCCACTACAACACCATCCTCGCTGAGCTTGGCAGGGAGAAGGGACTGCTCGGAGACATCTTCACCAAGGCAATGAATCGAATACAAGACCCTGCGAAGCTATACAAGGTTATTGATATGATAGACAGAGAGCAGTGGAGCCTCATGGGGGGAGACATCAAGGGCAGTATCTACGAAGGATTGCTGGAAAAAAATGCTGAGGATGTAAAAAGTGGTGCAGGGCAGTACTTCACGCCACGAGCTTTGATAAAGGCAATGGTGGAATGTGTAGCTCCCCGGCCCCAGAAGACTATCTGTGACCCCGCATGTGGTACCGGAGGGTTCTTCCTTGCAGCCTATGATTTCATAGGTAGTGGGGATCTGAACATAAAGGAGAAGAAATTCCTCAAGAATGATACATTCTTCGGCAATGAGATTGTTGCGAATACAAGACGCCTTGCCCTTATGAACATGTTTTTGCACCAGATTGGCGAGATAGATCAGCCACCCCATATCGATTCCACTGATTCACTTATATCCAGGGGAGCAAGACACTACGACTATGTTCTGACAAATCCCCCCTTTGGAAAAAAGAGCAGCATGACCTTTACAAATGAGAGGGGAGAGCAGGAGAAGCACGACCTTACATACAGCAGGCAGGACTTTTGGACCACGACTTCCAATAAACAGCTCAATTTTCTGCAACACATTGTGAGTGTTCTGAAAATAGATGGTTCTGCTGCTGTAGTCCTCCCAGATAATGTCCTGTTTGAGGGGGGCTCTGGTGAGATAGTCCGAAAAAAGCTCATGGAAACCTGTGAGCTGCACACAATCCTGAGGCTTCCAACGGGTATATTCTATGCACAGGGAGTAAAGGCCAATGTCCTGTTCTTCGAGAAGAGAGCGGCATCAAAGGTGGCAAGCACAAAAGAAGTATGGGTTTATGACTATCGTACTAATATTCATCATACTCTCAAAAAGCAGAAGATGGAGTATTCCCATCTAGTGGACTTCATAAAATGCTATACCCCCTCGAATATCTATAAACGCAAGGAAACATGGTCGGAGGAGCAGAATCCTGATGGTCGTTGGCGCAGATATACCTATGAAGAGATCATAGAGAGAGACAAAACCAATCTTGACATATTCTGGCTAAAGGATAAGAGTTTGACTGATCTTGAGAACCTGCCCTCTCCAGAGATTCTCGCAGCAGAGATTATAGAAGATCTCGAAGCAGGCTTGGAAAGTTTCAGAGAAATAGAAGACGTTCTCGAAGAGCTGTAGAAAAATGAAGACATATAATGACCCAACATAGTCACCACTATTTCTGAAAAGCCAAAGTTGCCCTAAGGCATAGAGCTTTCCATTATAAGCATTCACCCCGACCTATACAGACATCTTGCTCCTTTTTTATCAAGAGCTAATATAGAGCTTCCACTCGCCTTACGATAGAAAATTCCTATCCGCAAAAAAGCAGATCCCAATGACAAAGTATTGAGCAAAATCCACTAAATTTTTTTTAAAAAACCTACCCCCACCCCCAAAAAAAGGACCCGTTTAGTCATTTTACTAATTGTAACAAAATAACCACTTTTTTGGTCCATGTGTAGCGAGCAATTCGAGGGTAAAAAATTAAGTCACTATATATCAGGCACTTAATCCCAAAACCCCAACAAAACTACATAGTGTTTTCAAACTCAAAAAATCAAATATTTTGTATTTTCATACCCCAAAATGTCCTCAGGGGGTTTTCCAAATCGAAAATTTCCCTCAGATTTTTTGGACTTTTAGGGTTGCTTCCCAATTTTGATTTTCGGAATCAGAAAAGTTAAACGAGCAATCTGACAGGGTGTTTTGGGGTGTAAAAGGGGGAAAAGGATCAATTCCCAGAAATTAACATCGGACCTCCTGAAGTCCGATGGTTGTGTTGATTTCTAAACGGAACAAAGAATCTCCACACTAAAACCTGCATAGAGCGAGTTCTTGAATAAAACAATTGACTTCAATCCACATCTATCTCAGGAAGTTTCTCGACGGCATTCAGAAGTTGATCGTCAATAGCATGACTGTAGCCTTGAGTTGTTCTTATGTCTTGATGGCCTGCAAGGGTTTTTACATTGAACATTCCCACCTCGGCATTTGCTGAGAGATAGCTTGCGAAGGTATGCCTAAATGTATGAAGATTTGCTCCCTTTATACCCAGCTTTTTTAACATTCTACCAAATTGGGTGGTGACATTTCCCGGATACCATATTGGTGAACGATCCTGCAGAATGGGTCTTTCATGGTCGGGATACTGTGCTATAAACCATTCAATTATTTCTTGAGCCTTGGTATTCAGATACTTCGGTGTAGATCTGCCTGATTTTGATTCATCACCAGGTATCAAAATATATTTCTTATCCCGAATATACCAATCCCTGTGGAAAAGAATCAACTCCGTACGCCTTGCGCCAGTATAGTAAAGAAGACGATAGAGCTTTCCCTTCTGTGTTCCATAGATGGAATCCATCCTGTCAGCTTCATGGAAAATTGCCTTTAACTCATCCTGGCTGAAAACACGTTTTCTATTCTTGCTCTTCTTCCATGTGATTTTTACATCTTGTGCAATGTTGCGGGGAACAACGCCATCCCTTACAGCCATATCCAAAAGCTGTTTAATGGTTATGTGCCATTTGTGCAGATGGCTGTATGAATAGTCCAAGCCTCTGAGCAAATATTCGATATCATTACTTTTGATCTTTCGGATAGGAACTGTACCAAGATCAGTATCTATAAGTTGTCTGGTAATGGTCTTGTACATATCGATTGTATTGGTACCAACTTTGTGGTACTTCTTTTGTTCAATCAATGCACTCACATAATCAGCCAACGTGGCATTCTGCTGACTTTTTATGTTCTTTCCCTGCAAAATGTTGTTGTCGTAAATTTCTTTGTATTCCAAGGCTTTGGAATAGGAGTCGGTTTCAAGATTGATTGATTTCTCTTTCCAGACACCATTGATTTGGATTCGATAACGATAGTAGTAAGTGCGTCTTTTCTTACGGAAAGTAATGCTGCCCATTTGACCTCCTGTGGTACAAGAATGTGGTACAGAAATGAGTCTTGAGCCGCAAACCCAATAAAAACAATGGAGCTAAGGGGGATCGAACCCCTGACCTCAAGACTGCCAGTCTTGCGCTCTCCCAGCTGAGCTATAGCCCCATATAAGTTGGTACAAATATGTCAATTCCAGTTATGGGTTCAAAGACGAGATCGCTCCCCTCTTATGCTATAGCATGAGCTATAGCCCCATGTAGTTGGTATAAAGAATGTCAACCGGGTTTAATATAGAGGTGGGTGGGGGTTTTGCAAGGAAAAAATTTGGGAGTGCTTTTCTATATTATGTCCAGTGCTTTGCCACATTTTTTCAGCTTTTCGAGGGCGAAGTCGAGCTGGGACTCGGTGTGGGTTGCCATGAAGCTGATGCGAATCAGGCATTTGCCCGGCTCTGTGGCAGGGGGGACAACGGGATTGACGAAAACGCCTTCGTCCTGAAGCATACGCGTCATCTGGAAGGTGGGCATCATCTCGCCGATGACGATGGGGATGATGGGGGTTTCCGTGAGACCGATATTAAAGCCGAGGGTGGTAAGGCCGTCGCGCATCTGGGAGGTGTTCTTCCAGAGCTGTTCCCTGCGCCAGGGCTCTTCGCGGATAATGCGGAGGGATTCACGGGCTGCCCCGACAGCCGCAGGGGTGGGAGATGCGCTGAATATAAGGGCGCGGCTATTGTGCTTGAGAAAGTCGATCACTGCGCTGTCCGCAGCCACAAAACCGCCGAGGGAGGCAAGGGACTTGCTGAATGTGGACATGATCAGATCGACCTTGTCCTCAACGCCGAAGTGATGGGATGTGCCCTCACCATTGGGGCCGAGAACGCCGAAGGAATGGGCATCGTCAACCATGAGCTGGGCATTGAATTCCTGTGCCAGGGCGACTATATCGGGCATTGGTGCGATGTCGCCGTCCATCGAGAATACACCGTCGAAGATGATGAGCTTACCTGCTTCCTTTGGAATGGATTCGAGCTTCTTTCTGAGGTCGCTCATGTCATTGTGATTGTATTTAAGTGCCTTGCCAAAGGAGAGCCTTTGCCCCTCGACAATGGAGGCATGATTTGTCCTGTCGGTCAGAATATAGTCGTGGCGACCGGGTATGCAGCCGAGAACACCCTGATTCACCTGAAAGCCTGTGGAATAGAGCAGTGATGCCTCCTTGCCCACAAAATCCGCCAGCTCTTCCTCCAGCTCCCTGTGAATGCGCAAAGTGCCGTTGAGAAAGCGACTTCCTGCGCAGCCTGTGCCGTATTCCTCCACTGCTTTAATGGCAGCAGCCTTGACGCGTGGGTCGGATGTCAGGCCCATATAGGAATTGGATCCGAGCATCAGAACTTTCTTGCCATCTATGACGACCTCTGTGTCCTGCTCCGATTCCACCTCTCTAAAATAGGGGTATAGCCCCAGTTGGCGCACCTGTTCCGGGTCATTGTATCTATAACATTTATCGAGAATCGACATCATTACCTCCGTTAAGTGACAATAACGGCATAATTTTAACAGATAGAGATGATTTTGGCAAGCAGATTTGACTGACTACATTCTTCTTGCAAGGAAGGATCGCTTGAGCACAACCGCCTTTTCCGGGCATATCTCGTGGCAGCACATGCAGAGAACGCACTTTTTGTAGTCCCAGACAGGATAGCCATCTTCACCGATCGAGATCGCTTCGACAGGGCACATGTCTTTGCACTGCATACACTTGATACACTTGTCGGCATCGAGCTTCGGCTTTATCCAAATGAGGCTGCCGACAATACGGGCAAGGAAATTGGGGGCATATTCTGCAAAGGATGCAGTCTTTGGCAGCTTGAAGGGCTCCGCTGGTTTAAGTGCTTCAAGGTCGCCACCGACTATCTCGATCTCGCCTGAACCCATGCCCTTTTCCATGGCGAGGTATGTGCTCCATGTGTTCTTCTCGATGCCCATGAACTCTTCGGCAACTCGATCCAGTGCGACCGCATCCTCCGAAGCGATGATGATCTGCGAGTCAGGCCGTAATTCACCGGATGCTGGACCATCGCCCTCCATGCCGAAAATGCCGTCCATGATGGAGAAGGCTGGCTTGACATGGGAATATAGCTCAACGAGCATGGCTCCGAAGTCCTTTGGCTTGGGATAGAGCTTGTGATATTCCGACTTCTGAAGCCCGGCAACAACGCCGAACATATTTTTGACTGCGCCTGTCATTGTCATCAGGGAGTGTGTCTTCATACGCGGAAGATTTACGATGGCGTCGAAGTCGTCGAGTGCTCGGGCTATGTGAAGTGTGATACCATTGGACTCGAATCTGTGGACACCCGATGCCTCGAAATTAACAAGGGGGCAGCCGAGTTTCTCTGAGGCATATGTCATCCCCGTATTGTCCCATACCCTCTGCACCCCCTTGTGTGCGCCGCCGGGGCTGTCGCCGATGGCGATGTCATAGCCTGCATCCCTGAGGGTATTTCCAACTGCGATGAGAAATTCGGGGTGTGTTGTCACGCCCTTTTCCGGTTTGCGTGCCGAGAGGAGATTGGGCTTTATCAGTACCCGTGCACCTTCGGGGATTATGGACCTCCAGCCCCCTGCCATCTCCACTATGGATACAATGGAATCAGTCAGCGATTTTGGGTCATAGTCCGGGCAATGTGAGAGATATACCTTCAAGTGCGTGGTTTATCCTTGGGCCCTGTCAAAAGTGCCCAGGCATTTCTGTATTTGCTGTATTTGCTCAGTGCGCTCTTGCCCACCTGACCCCTGCGATAGTCGGAATACTGATCTTTGAGGGTTATCAGCGTCAGGTGCTTGATCTCCTCATAGGGGATGATGTAGAATGTATAGTCATTGTTGCCGAGATCGAGGACAAAGATACAGTAGTCCACCTCTTTGGAGGTTATGGCAAATCTATAGTATATCGAGGGGTGTCTCTTCTTGGGGATGTGGTAAATGGTCTCTGTATCAGTGCCGGATATGTTCACAGCATAGTCATTTATGAGGATTTTGATAGCGCTGTTTCTGTTTGCGGCCAGCTCAACGGGAAGCCCAAGCTCCTCCGCCCTTTCCTTGACTACCTTGGTGTAGTGTATCTTTCGGGCTGAGCGTTCCTTGTTTGTCTTCATGTATTCCCTGTAGCGGAGATCGAGATCTGTTGCCTTTCTCTGTCTCTTTGTCTCCCGCGTGGATTTGCGCTTTCTCTGTATTCTGTTGTATCCTTCGCCAAAGAAGGACTGAAAGAGACCGGCCGCATTCTGCCTGGAAAAACCGAAATGTTCGCCGATTTCCTCAAGGGTTGCCATATTGTCTATCATACTTTGAAATCTGGCAAAACCGCCCTTGTCCTTATATCTTTCGTCGAACCTCTTGATCTTGCGCTCGACATCCATTTTCATGGTTTCCTCCGTTCCTTCCGTGGTCTATGTCCAGGCCACGCCTTTTGAGGGCTGCTTTGGCCGAGTTTTCCATTATTATTGATGTTGTTACCGGTCCAACACCACCGGGAACTGGTGTTATGGCATATACTATGTCTTCAACCGCATCTATGTCTACATCTCCGAAGAGGCCATCATCCGTATAGTTGGTGCCGACATCTATGACTATTGTATCCTTGGATATATATTCCGTGCCGAAGAATTTTGCCCTGCCTATTGCTGCAACAAGGACATCAGCAGAGCGGGTTATCATCGCCATGTCCTTTGTATGGGAATGGCATACTGTGACTGTGGCACTACGTGATCTTTCCAGCAGCATATTTGCAAGGGGCTTGCCAACGGACAGGCTTCTGCCGGCTATCACAACATGTGAGCCGGGCAGATGAACACCGTAATGATCGAGTATTCTCAGAACAGAGTCGGCTGTTGCAGGATAGAAGCGTGCATCCCCAAGGAGTATTCTTCCGAGATTGTGGGGTGTTGCGCAGTCGATGTCCTTCTGGGGATTGAGGTGTGCCAGTGCCCTCTCTATATCAAGGTGGTCGGGGACAGGCCTTTCTATGATTACTCCATCGACCTTGTCATTGCCGGAAAGCTCAGATATCAGGGCCTCAAACTCTCCCTGGGAAGTCTTCTCGGGCATTTCCAGTATCTCGTATTCTATGCCGAGCTTCGCTGCCTTGCGTCCCTTGACACCCGCATATGCCTTTGCCCCCTTGTCGAGACCAATAAGCACCGACTTCACCCTCGGCGTAAGGCCGGAGCGTTCGACCACATCAATAATTCTTCTGTCTATCAAGTCTGCAACAGGTCTGCCCTTCAAAATATTCATACTTTGTCAACCTTGTTAAGTCCGATGCCAGATCCTATCTTGCTTCCACTCTGTATTGAGCCCAGAGTTGAGAAAAGTTGATACCCAGCACATCCTCGTATATTGAGGATTTATTTTCTTGCGCACTTTTCAAATTAAATACAACACAAACCAGATAGCATGTAAAGACTCCATGCTTCGCAGAATTATTATAAGGGTAAAATTTACTTCTGTCAACTAAAAACAGGTCCGTTTATAAGATTTTATACAGATGTATCGGGTGACAATTGGCTTTCTTTTGCCCGTCTCAGAGTTATGCTCACTTTTTTAGCCTAAGAATAATTGACCTGCATGAATTTTGATGCATATTCGCTCAAGCTGTTTTTTGTAAAGTGAAGTCTTGTTATTTATTGTGAGGTAATAACAGCAAAAGCCGTGTGGGTGTGTATTGATTCGATGGATCTGACCTTTGCACGATACCAGGTAATTCTTTCGTCGGACTTAAGGGCATTTGCCAGATTGCGAACAACATCCTCGACAAAGCGTGGATTGTCGTAGGCCTGCTCTGTGACATATTTTTCATCGGGTCTTTTGAGCAATGTATATATCGGCGCAGATGCCGACCTTTCGGCAATAGCAACAAGCTCCTCAATCCAGACAAAGGAATCGAAGCGTATCTTGAGCTCTATCATTGCCCTCTGATTGTGGGCTCCCCGATCGGAGATCTCCTTTGAGCAGGGGCAGAGGGTCTGAACTGGAATCTCTGCGCCGAGTATGAAGTCAAAGTCCCCTGCGGAGTTGAGCGTTGAGCTGAAGCTGGAAGGTACATCGATATAGGAGCTCAGCCCTGTCACAGGTGCTTTTTTATCTATGAAATAGTCAAAGGTCAGGTCAAGGTGCGCCCTTTCGGCGCAGAAGGTTTCGAGCATATCGGTCAGTATGAGCTTCGCCGTCTTATAGGTGATCTCGCCTCTGTGCTTCTCCAGCACCGAAACAAAGCGGCTCATATGCGTTCCCCTGTAGGAACGGGGCAGCTCGACAGACATAGATACATCGGCGACGGTCTGTTGATATGTGTTCTGCCTGTCAAGAACCTTGATCGGATATCTGAGATCTGCGATTCCAACTCTGTCTATGGGTATCTCATGCTTTGGCTTCTCGCGCTGTACGTCGTTCACGATATCTCTTTCAAAAGAGCGGAAAGCTGTTCCCGCCCGACTACCCGGTATGCCGGATGATAGTTCTCAACAAAAATCTCTGAGTGATGTATGGGCACAAATCCTGTCTCACGGAGGCTTTCTTCGAGAATTTTCATCTTTGTGAATCCTGCCTTGCCCTGCATCCATACGAGTGCTACTTCCCAGTATTCTTTCATCAGAGAAGGATTCTCCGAATGGCTTTCGGCAGTCCTGACAACGGCATCCCAAACACCCTTAGGGGAAAGGTCAATGTCCTTTGCACGGGCGAGGTTGAGCCTCACAAGCTCACCCTTCGGGTCGATAAGCTCATATATGGACATTGAACCGGGTGGGGTCATCTCCCATTCCCTTTTGAAAAACAGCTCAGAGTTGCTATTGTGAAGTATATGCCTTGGACCATTTGCCGCCTGATATATCAACTTGTATACATCAACGCATAGCATCAGCGGATATCTTTCCCTGTGCTCGTCGAGTATTGCCTTCAATCTGTTCTCTGTTCTCAGCTCCATGGTGCCTAATATATGGTCAAAAAGCTCAGTAGCAAGTTTTTCCACTTTCTCTTCTTCGGTAGTTGTATTACATTATTTTTCAACACTATCAGAGAAAGGCATGAAATGGAAAGAGGACGTTTCGAGAGAAGACATTTACTCATTCTCTGTTTTCTGGCACTTGTTTCACTTGGATACCTCTTCCCCCATGGTTTCTTCGCTTTTTCTGCTCCAATACTCTATCACCCTTTGTATCAGGTCTTCATCTTTGCGATCATTGTTCTTTCTGTGATCAATCCACCACTCAAGGAGCTGACAGTACCTGAAAACAGAAAGTGGCTTGCACCTCTTGCGGGTTTTGTAATCGCCCTTGGTCTTCTGTTATTCTTCTTTCAGCACAATAGCCTGACGGGTGACACAGCGCAGATACATGCGCTTTTGCTGCAATACCCCAAGGGAGCCTCCTGGCAGCAACTAAGAATCGTAACTTTGAGCATATTCGCCTTCCTTGCCAATAATCTATCCTTTTGGGGTACACCGTGGGATATAGTATCGCTCCTGCATGTCATTCTCGGCTCGATATGGGCTGTTTTTGTTGTAATGACTGCAAGAGCTAAGGGCGAAAGGTGGTCTCTGCCTGCAGGGATTATCCTTTTCTCCGGTTGTCTGTTTCTATTCGACCATATTGAGTTCTATGCATTTGCCATGGTCTTTCAGGCTGTCTTCTTCTCCTTCCTCCTGCGAAACAGGAATAGATGGGATCTGCCCCTTGCCATATTTTTCGGACTTGTTGCAGGCTTCTTCCACCCTTTATTGCTCTATCTTCCGGGAATAGCATTGATTGAGCTTATGGACAGAAAGGGCTTTGACTTCAAGTGGTCGCTTATAGCTGTTCTCGGCGGCGGATTGATTCTACTGCTTGTCGACTCAAGATTCACACTCTCGGGCAAACCCGATATATTCCTTATCCTCTCCAAGCCAGAGTATGCCTTCTCCCCTAATCACCAGAGAATTATCGTCAACTATCTCTTCCTCACGGGTCCTGCCCTTATTTTCCTTCTTCTCGGCAGAAAACCGCAGATAAGTCTTCTTGCAGCATCCACTGTAGCCGTTCTGATGATCTGCCTCCTTGAATATAATTTCGCAGGTGCAGACAGGGACCTCATCGCAATGATATTCTATCCGGTTGTCCTCGCCGGAGCTCTGGCAATAAAAAAGGTCGGGGATGAACTTCTGAGAACCGCTTTTTTTCTGTCGCTCGCCTTTCTGGCGATGACATTGCCGACAGGAAGCACCAAAAGCCTTGAGATAGCAAGGGCTGATCAGCTCATAATGCATCAGAACAATCCATATCTGAGGGATGTTTTCCCCCAGGAGGCCTTCATCGGTTACAGGCTTTCGATGGACTACAAAAGGTCAAAGGACAGTGAATTTCTGCCCTATATCGTAAAATACTCCTTCATGGGAACCGTCGCAGACCCCAAAGATTCACGATCATATACATATCTTGCAGCGGCATACACAACACAGGCTAAGCTCGATCTTGCAGCACGAACCTTCCTCCTCGCTTTCACCGAATCCGATGCACCGGGAGATATGCTCGAGAACACCATAAAGTCCCACATTAAGGCTGGCAGGGACCGATTCCTTCCCCTCGGCTATCCCGGGATAATCGAAGAATCGGAACTCGACAGCCTCGGCGCTCCGCATTTTGAGAAGGAACAGGCGGAGGTCTTTGCAGGTCTCAGGAAGGTGAAGCGGGTTCAGGACAACTACTTCATTGTCCAGGGGGATAATCTCGAGGTTCATATTAAAAAGGTGGATAATTTCCTGTCTGTTCTAACCCCTGTCTACATCGATGAAGATCTGCCATTGCGTGATTTCATGACATATGCCTGGTCTAAGAACAGGCAGATCAAACCCCTTAGCCTCTTTCTCATAGACGGCGGTGTATATGTCGGTGTCACACTGCCCGGCGCAAGGGGATTGCAGGAGATAACAAATCTCCTTGATTCTCGAGTCCCGGAAATACAGCAAGAGCTGACTCGGCTATCGGAAAAGAATACAGATTAATACATTATATAGATTGCAGGATGCTATAGTCTCCTATATTATATATTAAACAAAGGAGGCGAAATGAGAGTAATGCACTTCGACATCCCTGCTGAAGACCCGAAAAGGGCCGAGGAGTTCTTCAAAAAGGCTTTTGGCTGGAGCTTCAACAAGTGGGATGGCCCGATGGACTACTGGCTTGTGACAACAGGCGAGGGCGGATATGGGATTGATGGTGGCATGTCAGGCGGCAAGAAGCCCGGCGATCATGTAATAAACACCATTGGTGTTGACGACATAAAGGCTGCCCAGAAGAGCATCGAGGAAGCCGGTGGCAAGATAGTAGTGCCGATTATGCCCGTTCCCGGTGTGGGCTGGCTGCTCTATTTTGACGACACAGAGGGCAATCGCTGGGGTGTCATGGAGGACGATTCCGAAGCGAAATAGAGCCAGAGAAAGCCAAATCAAAACAGCATAAACTTGACTTTGATATAATGGGGGGAGAAAAGCTCCCCCTTGTTTTTTGTATACATGTTAGCTATACTTAGGCAGTGAGAAAGGCGAGAAAATCGACATACTAAGGAGTAGACCTGATCTTTCTAAGGGAAATTTCCTGGCAGGCTGAAGAAGGTCCCTTTCCCTTCACTCATCCCTTTTTCAGGGACGGTGGGTCCATACCCTTTGACAGCGATGTAACATTTATTGTCGGCGAGAACGGCACAGGAAAGTCTACATTGCTGGAAGGGCTGGCGGTATTCACCGGTCTGCCTGTGATAGGAAGCATATCTCCGAAGAGGGACAGCTCATTTATCCCGGCAAGGCTCCTTGCCAAGTTTATCAAGCCCATTTGGAATATCAGAACAAGGCGCGGTCTTTTCTTCCGAGCCGAGGACTTCTTCAGCTTTATCAGGGAGATCAAGAAGAATCTCGAGGAACTGGACAAAGACATAGCTGAATATGAGAGGACACTCAAGGGCTATGCCCTTCAACTGGCAAAGGGGGCTATGGAAGGACAGAAAAGGGGACTGACAGGACGCTATGGCGAAAGCCCAGAAGCGCGCAGCCACGGTGAGTCCTTCTTCAATGTTTTCAGCCAGCGAATAGTTCCCGGCGGTCTATATATCATGGACGAGCCTGAGGTTCCCCTTTCCCCCTTGCGGCAGCTTGCGCTGATTTCGCTTATCATGGAGGCAAGGCAGGAGAGCCAGTTCATAGTCGCCACCCATTCGCCGATGCTTATGGCCATACCAGACTCATCAATACTGCAGATCAGAGAGAATGGCATTGAAAAGGTGGAATGGGAAAATCTTGAGCACGTCAGGCTTTACAGGCAATTTCTCGACGCACCCGAGCGTTACATAAGAAATCTAAAGGAGGATTAATGGCAAGGGGATGTATAGTCACAGCCATAGTGATGGCGGTAATATTCTTCTTCATCGGTATCTTTTTCATCAAGCTGCTCTGGGCATGGACAATACCTGATATCTTTCCCGGCGCTGTTGAGCAGGGATTGATTGTAGGCGAAATAGGCTGGTGGACTGCAGTCAAGCTGTCGATAGTCTTCGGGCTTTTTGCAGGAATGGTCGGCGGAAAATGCAAGAGGGAAAGCAACTGACACTCTCCCCAATATAAAAATTAATCCATTATGCAGCGTATGGAATAGCCGGTTCTTTTGTTCTCTCGCCCTCTACCGACTCCTGTAAAAGAATAGTTGAAATATCTGCGCCATCCCATATCGTCTTCATCGTCGGACAGCCAGATATATGCAAACTGTCCCTCCGAACGAAACATACCTGAGGATAGACGTTGACCGGCAGGCAGGACATCAAAGCCGGATTCGCCAAAGGATTCGTGATCCCGAAGCTCTCCGGCTGCCCATAGGTCGAGACCTCCCGACATTGCGCTGCCTGTGCCCTCGCCTCTGATAGCAGTTGAGTCCGCAGAGGCAGCTGACATGCCAAGGACCATCTCCAGCTCTTTCAGCTCTTCGTCTGTGGGTATGTGCCAGCCAGCAGGTGCAAGCCCCCTTGGATCATTGGCAGCGTACCAGTTGTAGAGATAGCCATAGTCATCCACATAGGATGAATCATTGAAATATGCGCAATATCCCCCCACAGAAGTCGAGGTCCATTCGGATGATTCTGTGATATTGGCTATTTCGGAGCCGTCCCTGTAGCGTGTGACCTTAAGGTTCTCCGCCATCCAGCACTGATCGCCAATCATCACCGTGGTGTAGATATTACCGTCCAGATCGGTGACTGTGGGTGGACAGTCGCAGGTATCCGGCTCGGCCATAGAGAAGCTGTCTGAGGAGAGAACCCAGTACCCGTTCAGGGGCAAAATGGTCTCCACTTCCTCATAGCCGTCTATTTCGGTATTGTATCTGTATACAGGCGGAATAATTTCTTCAAGTGTGTTAATATAGTCAGCAGGAAATTCTGTGCTGCCGCCACCTATGAGATTCCAGCCCTCGTCAAAGCGATAGTCTGGATGCTGGGCAAAGCAGATGGCACAGAGAAGAAAGATAATCTTATACCTCATTGACCCCCTTTTTCTGTACAGGTTAACCTTTAATCGGCTTTAATATATGCATCTCTCCAATAATCGGCAAGTATTCATGACATTTTAGGAGAGTATGGAATAAAGACAATTACGGTTGACCAGAGGCAAAGAATGCATAAGTTGTCAGGATGAAAGGGGGATAATGAGATTTCTATCTATATTCTGGTTTATTCTGGGGGTGCTGGTTCTCGGCGTATCGCTCTATTCTGTGCTGGAAAGGGAAATATATGGGGGTGTGGTAGCCGATGCAATTTCAGGTGCTGTTTTCACGCAGGACTTGCTCGCTGTGCTTGGGGCTATTGTGCTTATGCTACTTGCCATCTTTGGCAGAAAGGACGATTTTCGCATACTTTTCCCTGCACTAGGCATCCTGGGCTTTTTCATGTATGCCTATGGGATATACTCCTTCGAGAGGGTCTATAACATGCTCTATCCACTTTATCTTATGATTCTCTCAGGCTCAACCTTTGGGCTGATTTACACTGTGGCTAAGATTCCAAAAAAATCAACCGAACGCATCACCCCCCCAAAGGTATTGAGCATATCGGCTGCCTTTTTTGGCATTATTACGGCCATTATCTTTAATTTTGTATGGTTTTATCAGCTGATCCCACTCCTTAAGGAGGGATATAGAATAGACTACACCTATTCAATATATGTCATAGACCTTGCCTTTATCATGCCTGCATTCATGCTGACCTCCATCGGAACCCTTTTCAGGAAAAAGCTGGCAATGCTCGGTCTTTTTGCACTTTTTGTACTCGGTTTTTTCATACTCTCGCCATTGGCATTGGTGGAATTCCTCCGACCTGGTCTGGATGGCAATGCCCCTGATATTTTCTTCAAGTGGCTCTATACCGGGCTGTCTGTCCTATACCTTGCTTTCAGTTGGGCTTTTGCAGCCATTAGAGATCGATGACGAATTCTTCCCTCTGTAAAAAAATATTATCCTTTACAAGACGATGAATTATTGCTAAATTTGTTAAAATTTCAACTGCAACAATTCAAAGAGGAGGACCGTGAAGAAGCTGCTACTTCTAATCCTGTCCGTATTTGTGATCTTTTTCGCATGTTCGGATGACGATGACGAAAATAATGGGACATACGAAGGAGTCAACTATCAGGTTGCTGTCTCATACGAGATGGGATACACAAAGGATGGCGACAGCCTTCTTGTCGAGGTAACCAGAAGAAATCCCGATACTGTCAGTCCCGATGAAGCCACCGTGACGGTTGACGGCCATGAATTGACAATGACAGAATACGATCCCTATGACTCAACAGCATATTTCTCGTCAAGCGAAGTTACCCTTGTAGAGGACGAGGAATATGAGATGTCCTTTTCATGCGGAGACGACAGCGCAAGCACACTTTTCAGCACACCGCCGCCTGTCACCGTGAACATCACCTCACCTGTAATGATGCCCGGGGACACTATGTATCCAACGTTCATCGAAGGCGATCCAATAGGCGTGACATGGGACTATGAAGGCGACGAGCCTCCCTATGTCTACTTCAACTTTTCAGGTGTAAATGTACCGCTGTTTCGAGAGTATCAGATTAGCATACCAGGCAATGTAATGACACACACCATACCCGGCGACACCACAATGGGTCTCGGCGGACACGGCTGGCCCATGCCTGTGATCTTTGTCTGCCCACAGAATGTCGCCACATATGACAGCGATGAGCTGGAAATAGACATCTCCGTTACAGGCATGCCGGACATTGCCTTTGTGCGCATTCTCGAGAGCGATTCCACAAGCACAGAACCCGATCCTGAGATCACCATAGGCGGAGAAACAACCCTGCCTGTCTTCACCTGGGATCAGCCGAGGGGCGCGATGAGTCTTTCTGTATATCGCAACTCTGAGAATCACGGACAGGATCATACAGGCATGATCTGGAATTGCCAGTCCTATGATCCGACAGTCGGCTTTTCTTCAGGTGTAACATACGGCGTATTTCCCGATGATACATGGGGCAGCGAACCGACTGAGGACATCATCGCCGGCGAAGAATATTCGGTGATGATTACATTCTGGATTTCAGAAGGCTACGGCATAACGGTGGTCGAGAGCTGGTCAACCTGACACAGAAAATTGAGCAACAAAACAATAGCTTTGAGGGGGAATCCTTGTGATTCCCCTTTTTTTATTTATCCCCACTCCAGCCAAATCCCAGCTCTTCTGGCTGGCCGTATAGTTCTGGGTGTATGTAACGACCCTTTTGATAGCCTGTCTTCTCCTCTTCTACTACAATTCTGTTGGCCTCTGCATAGGGGTCTTTTCTTATTCCTGTGACCATCCAGCTCACCTCAAGCCCGGCATAGCCTCCTGCAATGGAGAAGCTGTTATTCTCAATCTTGCTCTCTATGTAAACAGGGGCATATCCCTCTATACATGTGAGCTGATATCGGAAATCCCTGTTCAACTCGTCAAACCATTCGGGCAGCTCGATAGTTGCCCTGCCCTCTTCGTCGAGTGTGACAACCCCGTCATAGATATTCTTCATGTCAGGGCTTTCGACAAAGGAGTGATTCAGAAATTTATTGGCAGGATCCAAGGGATGGTCAATGGTGAATGAGCCGCTGGACTTGGATATATTGCCGTCAATGAATACATCTCCATTCAGATATGCTGCATATCCCTCTGTCGATTCGCAATAGATAGCATTGGTATTGCCTGTATTTGCTGCATAAATTGTGCCCCATGGAGCACCATAACCACGGTTTGTATATGTGTTAACCCTGAGGCCATCCCCATGTCCAACCGCATATATCCAGACACCATAGTTAGAGTTATCAGCCGAGAATCGCGCTCCATTCTTGGCACAGACATTGAATGTCTTAGAATCGATGGATGCAAGGGTATCCAGGCTGCCATCATGATAAACAAATGAACTGTCATGATTTGCATAGGCATGAGTTCCCATTGCAATAGATGAAAAACCACTTACTCTGTTTCCGTAACCACCGGGTATCACACCATAGTCTGAATAAATATAGTTATTACTGCCTCCGCCTATGAAGGCATGATCTGCATGTATGGTATTGGAATCTGCAAAAAAAGCAGAGCCACCGCCTACAATTGAGGAATAGCTGCCTGTGATACGATTGTTATTGCCACTACCTATGAAGCAGGCAGTATCGGACATGTAATTATTAAATCCACCTGCTATCACAGAAAGCCAGCCCCGTGTGTCAACTGTGTTCATCTGTCCTGCAAGAATACCAGAAGACTGGGCATCAGCATTGTTAGCATTTCCACCACCAATTACAGAGTGGGTGCCTTCAATGCCGTTTGTCATACCGGCAAGAATACCCGAGTTTGGTGCCATTATGCTGTTCATGCTTCCACCGGCTATCACTGAATAGTCACTATGTATGTAGTTTACACTGCCATTGCCTATAATTGATCTATTGCCTGTTATGGTATTGTATCTGCCGTTGACGATTGTGGAGAGATCCCCGGAAACGCTGTTGGAATCGCCAGGTGTAAGACTGCCTCCACCGAGAATTGTCGAAAACTTGCCGTGTACAAAATTATGCGCCCCAGTCAGTACAACAGACATGCTGTCATCGACCATATTAGATATTCCGGAACCGATGAAAGAATAATCACCCCCTGCAAAGTTTGCAACTCCAGAACCGACAACGCTATTGTCACCAAACGTAACATTGCTGATCCCTGCCAGTACAGCCGATTGCTCTCCATTGACCACATTGGCTATACCAGTGCCTATCATGGAAAATTTATTGTCAATGTAGTTGGAAAGACCGCCGCCTATGAAGCAGAGGCTGTCACCTGTATAGTTACCCAAACCACCTGATATTACCGAATAATTCCCCTCTGCTCTGTTGTTCAGACCACCTGTTATTGTCACATATTTATCGTGACGACCGACAACGCCCGTTGTGCAAGCATATCCAAGATTGACATGGGTTGAGCCCGCATTGCCAATCAGTGCATTGCCGAAACGGCCGAGCCCCCATTTGTGTATGAAAAGGGATGTATCGGCGATGTCGTTGACAATGAACTCCCAGGGCGAGTCTCCGCCGGTGCCTGTGCCAGTATTGTCTGCGCCAGGAGTCCATGTTGCTCCGTTCCACTTGAGTACCTGGCCTGTTGATGCGCCCTGTTGTGCTATTCTCAAGGTGTTTCCTGCTGTGCCATCGCCGGACAGGGTTGCATTGTGTTCTACAACCTGTGTTCCCCAGTCGTCTCCGGTGCCACCTGTTGCTGTGAGATCATCATCAGGTATCCATCTGCCTGCTATCGTGCTCCACTTGAGCACCTGACCATCGGATGCGCCCTGTCTGGATATGACAAGGGGGTCAAGGGCTGTTCCATCTCCACCGAGATCACTGCTGTGCACTATGACCTGTCCGCCCCAGTTGTCTCCGGAGCCTCCACCGACAACGGAGTCTGCAACCCTAGCGCGGAAGGCATATGCTTCTGAAGATAGTCTCTGTCTTGGTGTGAGTACATCGCCTCCAATATTGATCTGAAGCCAATAGGTCTCGTCAAAGGGAATGTTAAGTGGGACTGATTCACCCAGAGTAACATTGAAAAGACCTTTGTGAACTATAACTGCATCCGCTCCCATGTGGTCTTCGCCCCAGATGGGAACCCCTGCTGTTTCCACAGTGTAGATTTCGAAAACCATATTGAGTGTATCTGTGATCCCGATGCCGCTGACATCGGTCAGCCTGCCCTGATACTCCATTGTAGCCGGAATGTCAGCCATCAATGTCGAAAGAAGAAATACAAAGAACAAAACCCTCAAAGACATATTGCCCCCTTGTTTTTATCCATTATCGAACCATCACCATTTGGGTTTACAAGGGAACAATAGATATATAAAAGAGAAATGCAAATGTTTTATTGAGTTACAGAGACTTGGTCATATGGAGAACTGAGATATTTGACTGAAAAACATGAATCAGAAAATTCGGCCCCTCCCATTGGGGTGGGGAGGGGCTCGAAATACAGCACAGAACCTGCGGATGGCCGAACGGCCAACAGTTGGCTGGATGCCAATTGGTGTGGGTGTACAGGTCCGTGCTTTTTTAGATGCGGCCTCGCTTGGGGGGCAGATGCCGCGACCGCTGTCATTTGGGGTGTACAGCGGATAGAAAAACACATGCTGTGTTTTAATCTCTATAAAATGTCAATCTTTCTTATTTCATGTAGACAATCTTGGTGACTGTCCGAGCATTTTCATCTGTGTATCTTGCAGTGTATACGCCTGTTGCGATGTTCCGGGGGCTCCACAGATAGCTTGTGCCCTCTGTGACTGCACTCTCTATCAGCCTGCCGCTTGTGTCAAATATATCCAGCCTTCCGGAGCTTGTGGGCAGATCTATTCTCGTTGCTCCGTTGAAGGGATTGGGGCTTGCAGTCATGGTCAGTGCATCAGGCAAAATATCCGGGCTTTCCGAGACTGCGCTGTATTCAGATACTATCTCAACATCGTCTATGAACCAACCTGTCTCGGTTACATAGAGATCCGAGCCGAAGCGAAAGCGAATGGAAAGCTCGCCTGTATGGCTGCCGATGGGTATCTCCACCCTCTGCCAGCTGTGCGTGCCGCTCCATACCCTTATACCGCCGGAGGGATAGAAGGAGCGATCTGTATTCCTGATCAGGTTGTATCCATCGCCGGATGTCGGGCCTATGCGTGTCCATGTGCCGCCATAGTCGAAGGAAGCCTCCAGAACTCCGCCGTCCCATGCCCCTTCATGATCGCCCTCGGCATCCATCCTGTGCCAGAAGGAGATTGTGACCTCGCCTTCCACAGGCACAGGGTCAAGCTGCAGTGCACCTTCGGCTGCATTCACATAGTCTGTCTCGCCAAAGGCACCGAATTTGTAACAATATCCGCCGTCACCCGTTCTGTCGTCCAAAGGTGAGAGGTGCCACTGATTCTCGTACCCCGAGGCTATATGGTATGAGGTAAAGTGATGCTCATCAGGACCGAAGCAATCGTAGAAACCCTTGCCCACAATCTTGGAATACCATCCGTCGGCAGGGTCATATGTCTCAAGAAGTGCGCTGGAATTGTCCCTTGCAAAGAAGCGGTATTCCAGAACATCACCGTGATCAATATCCTCTGTTATATATGTATAGTAGTAGTCGGCAACTGGGTCATAGTACATTGTGCGATTGGGCTTGGATACGCCGTTCTTGCTCCACTCCATACGAACTGTCTCTATGCCGAGATTGTCGGTTACACGGGCGGTAAAAAGATGTGGACTGCTCTCCTGCCTCATAGGGACATCAGTGTGCTCGATAACAGGCGGCTCGTCGTCCACCTGAACACGGAAAGAATGCCATGCTGTCGGAGCTCCCATTGGCGATTGAAGGGTTCTTCCACCACCAATGTCCACCATTATGCAGTACCACACAGCATTGCCCAGCTCAGCAGGGGGAATCTCTCCTGTGACAATATCGCCGTCCATCTCCATGTCGGTCTCAACCCAGTCGGAATAGTGTATATTATATCTGAGTGTGGCCTCCGCAGCCTCCAGATCGAAGAAGGAGTTGATCTCCGCCTCGACCTCATAGGGGTCATCAATATTGTCTGTCATCGGCAGTGATGTGTGTTCAATGCTGGCGATGCCCGGGCCTATACCATGTGCATAGAAGGCCTCAGCAATATCCCAGCCGTGATTTGTGCCATTGGTTATATCTCCGTCTGTGTCGTCTGCTATGAGCAGCTCTATAAGAAAATCCTCGAATGTTGTGGCATATCCGAAGCGCGCTGTATGTATGAGACTGTCTGCAACCCATGTATCGTCGAGCATCTCGCGGAAATTCCACATCGCACCCGATAGAATCTGCCCGTCATAGTGGCATTCGCCGACATAGTCCTCAGGATATCGCCGGGAATTGGAAATTGTGCGCATGAATGGTGTGCCGTCAGTATAGAGTCCGCCCTCACCGAGCCATGGTTCATCGGATATGGCACAGGGGAAATAGTCGGACCATGCCTCGTTCATGGCAAGACCCATGCCCTCATGAACTCCGCCTGCATATCTGTAAATCTTTGCTGTAACGCCGTGGGTGTATTCGTGCTGAATAATGTCCGCAAAGTATGCGAGATTATTGAATGTTGTCGAGCCTGCACCCATATTGATATTTGTGCCGTCAAAGTAGGCATTGTCGAATTCCTGACCGACCGTTGCCTGCATCTGATAGTCCATCTGGCTGTAACCGAGGTTATATTTGACGTAGTCGTGCATTGTGGTGACGTGGTAGTAGACATTCATCTCGTCGAGACGGGCGTGGGATCTCGTCCATGTGAAGTCGTGGCTAGTCCCGGAGAAGCTGCCGTCAAATGTGGACCTTGTTCCGCCGGAAACTCTGAGGTCAACCCATTGACCTTTCATAATGGTCTCGAAGCTGTGGCTGCCTGTGCCAGAGCCTGCCTCCCAGTTGCCATCTCTGTCCGAACGGGTGAAGTCGCCGTCTACATATATATTTGCGTGGGCCCAGGGGAATTCCTCGAGGGGTGTCTCCATATTTCGGGGATAGGCTGTTCCGGATATTGTACCTGTGGCTGAAGTCAGTCCATTATTGAAGCGAATGACATCCCCATTGTGGGATACAATAAAGCGGAAATTGGCAGGAAGGCTGTGGGAGAAAAGCTCAATGCGCCTTCCATATATGTGATCAAAGGATGTCAAATCGTTGGCTCCGCCTCTGTCAGGGCGAACCATCACAGTCATGCCGTAATCACGAATGTCGAAGTCATGGCGGGGCATACGCAAAAATGCCCGTGCAGCCTGGACAGCATCCTCGAGGGATATTTCGCCCCTTTGGGCAATCTCACCGGGCCAGAGCATATTGCGCAGATAGAAGACCCTACCATCGGGGCTTATGCGAAGCTCGAGTGTTCCGTCATAGTAGTCAGTATTGCCGTCAACCTGTCTGAGTGTAACATACCAGCGATTCTGAATGAACTCTGTGCGCTCAATGCGCAGCCTGTCCGAGCTAATTCCTACAAGCTCAGGGTGAAGGTCGACAAATGCCCATGTATAATCTTCTATATTCCCATCATTGACAAATGTGAATGGCTGTGTATAAATTCCAGATGTAATTACACTATAGGGAAGTTCCCTGTCGATATCATAATCTGCCCAAATATTATACTCTGTAAAGTATTCTTTATCCATGCCCAGAAGGTGTGATGACTCACCTGTGAGCCTTATCTTCTCATTGGCTGCAGGCAGCATTTCATCGGGTATGTCATCGATTTTGACAGGTGCAAACCCAAAAACAAAACCCACAAAAAACAGGGCTGTTATTAGTGTTGCAATCCCCTTTGTATCCCCTCGCATTTTACCTCCAATTTGGTTCAAAGCCAATATATAATATTTTAGCCACTCGTGCAATATATATAATGCATCGAAAGAAAGTTTTTGTCAATATCTAATTTGTAATCATTACAAATTAAAATCGATTACAAACTTGTAATGTTTCCACTTTCATGGATTGACAAAACCTTCAATCAATGTCCAGCTTATCCAACTTTCTGTATAGGGTTCTTCTTGATATGCCAAGTATATCGGCTGCAACTGATTTATTGCCGCGTGCTTCGTCAAGAGCCTCTTTTATTCTGTCGCGCTCTGTGAGCTGTTTCGGTGCTTCGAGCATGGACTCTATTCTGTCCATTTTCTGTCTTATATCCCTCAGCTCAGATGCGAGATATCCGAGTATGCGCATGATCTCCACAGACCCGGGACCGTCACCTCTGTGTACTGTCGGCAAGTTCAGCCCTTCGTGCTGCTCAAAGTATGAGCGGAGATCGGACACCTTTACCTGTCCAGAACCTGCCAGAAGCAGAGAGTTCTCTACAAGATTTCGCAGCTCCCTCACATTGCCCGGAAAGGAATAGCGCAAAAGCCCTTCTATTGCATCGTCTGAAAAACCGCCAAGGGGTCTTCTGTATTTTTTCTCCAGCTCATCGCGGAAAAGTGCGCCTATGACAAGTATGTCCTCCGGTCTGTCCCTGAGGGGAGGAATTGCGATATTGACCACGCCAAGCCTGTAGTACAAATCCTCGCGGAAGCTACCCTCTCTGACCATTTCCCTTATGTCCCTGTTTGTAGCGGCAACAACCCTTACATCCGATCTTTTTGTTCGGGATGATCCTACGGGAAAGAACTCGCCCGACTCGAGTATTCGCAGCAGCTTGACCTGTGCGGAGGGTGGAAGCTCGCCTATCTCGTCCAGAAAAATGGTTCCGCCGTCTGCCTGTGCAAAGTGCCCCTCACGCGAGGCATTAGCCCCCGTGAAAGCCCCCTTTGTATGTCCGAAAAGCTCCGCCTCAATAAGATTTTCGGGTATTGCTCCACAGTTGACGGGCAGGAATCTCTTCTCAGCCCTCGGTGAATTATCGTGTATAGCCTTGGCAACAAGCTCCTTCCCAGTGCCGGATTCACCCGTGATGAAGACCGAAAGTTCAGTTGTGGAAACCCTTTTGATAACCCTGCCAACACCATAGATAGAGTCTGAACGGCCTGCAATGCCGCTCTTTTGGAGTATGAGCTTTGTCTCGATCAGATCTATAAAACTGTCGATCTGGCTGTCCGATGGGTCCATGGAAAAATGCTCGTCATAGAGATATGATGTCCATCTGCCGTCAGGGGTGAAGCTGTCCGAAAAGATATAGACTGCGCTGCCCGGACTCCTTAGGAATATCCCCTTGAGAAGAGACTGAGATATTCCGCCCTTTTCACTGTCACCTATGACTATGGCGAGATATTCGCCCTTTCTCAGCCTGGCAAGCAGCTCTTCCGGAGAGAATACATATTCAACTTCCAGGTCGATGGGCATGAAAAGTTCTTTTTCCTCCCCGAGGGAGAGATAGAGCAGCTTCATCTGTCTCTTTTCCTTTTTGCCCAAAATGGGCTGTTTCTGTGACCGTGGGCTTAATATATAAAGTTTTATCCAAAAGGTCAAGACCGAAAGGATGCTTTATCATAATAAATGAATCATGTTTTTTATTGCCCTTATATTCTACCACCACTCAATACAATGAAAGCCGATTGGTTTTCCACAGTCCTGCTGTGATTCACAAAAGAATTTTCAGAACACACTCTTCTTCCTCTCTAAAGAAAAAGCCCCTGCCTTTGCAGGGGCTTTACGCTATGCGGGGGATTTCCCGCCCCCTTGTCGACTGTTTGGTCTTAAGTCGTAGGGCTTATCACTAAGAAGTGTTTCCTTTGGACTTTATGACCTAACTAGTTTGGGTCTTGAGTCTTACAGTCTAACACTGGGAAGTGTTTCCCTTAGACTCTTTGACTTAACTAGCGTTATGTCTTGAGTCTTACGGTCTCCTCAAGTATGTCGTCGGTTGTCGTTATAATTCTGGCATTTGCCTGATAGCCTCTCTGGGCTGTAATCATATTGGCAAATTCCTTTGAAAGATCGACATTCGACAGCTCAAGCGCGCCGGGAGAGATCAGTGCATCAACAGACGTTCCTGCCTCGCCTATCACAGGAGAGCCTGAGTTATTCGTGGCTGAATACATATTGTTTCCAACGCGCAGAAGCCCTGCTTCATTGGCGAAGTCTGCCAGCTCTATCTGAGCAAGTGTCTGTGTTTCGCCATTTGAGAATATACCGATGACAACACCCTGCTGATCGAAGGTCACATTGTCCAGTCTACCCATTGTATAGCCGTCCTGCTCTGTAACTACAGCCGTTGAAGGAGCTTCAAACTGTGTAAGACCTTCATTGGAATTGGGGCTGCCGCAGTCAAGGGCTATCTCGATCGGGTTCTCTGCACCTGTGCCGGGATCGAAGGTCATGGATGTCACGCCGCCATCATAGCCGAAGGACTGAAGTGAACCATCGGAGTTGAAGTTGACATACCCCTCACCTCCGCTGGCTATGATTGCCGGCTCCGGAACCTCGGCCCGCCATGTCCAGCGATTGTCAACTGCTGTATCCTTTGTGAATACGATATTGACCTGATGGGCATAACCAAGGGAGTCATAGGCCGTGATTGAGGCGGATTTCTCGGCATCGGTTGCCTCCTGAACAACGCTCCAGTTTCCTGGTGTGGAATCGAAAATGGTGTTGAAGGCCGATACCTCTGTTCCATCCTCCCTGTATGCCCTTACAGATACATTGGAAAGACCGTAATTGGTGCCTCCATCGCCCTCAATTCTAATTCCACCTGTAGAGGAATTGACATGGGCACCTGTGGAGTTATTGATGGAAAGAGTAGAGTTGAGTGTCTCGATCAGATCACCGTATGTGGTTGTCTCGGCGATTGTCAAAGTGCTTGTATCGGCCAGGGTATCGCCGACCTTTCCGTCGAGTGTGATAGAGTCGCCGACAATCAGACCAAGGCTCTCGCCCTCAAAGTCGAGGAGATTGACAATCTCGTCCGAGGATGTTGCCCTGTGTGCAAACATATCCGTTGAGATTGTATCCTCAGCTGTGAAGTCACCGTTAACACTGGAAAGGGCCCTATTGAAAAGGGAGTTTGTGCTCGTTATGGTGAGATTGTTTGTCAGCTCTGTTGTCGTTGTTCCGCCTTCACCTTCTTCACCCCCCTCGGTCTCAACTGTCTCGGAAAGGAGATTGGTGAAGTGAATCTTGCCATCTGCGCCTATTTCCGCGGTCATGGATGGTATATCAGAACCTGCACCAAAGTCACGGTTGATCTCGTCAACAAGATCAGATAGTGACTGGAATTTATTATCCCCTACGCCGAGGTCTGTCTGTGTATAGGTATAGGTGCGGGTCAGGAAGTCATATTTGCCCGAGCCTGTCCTGGCCTTGACCGTAACCTGTGTTGAACCTACGGACATGCCTGTGATGGCTGAGTTAGTCGTGCCCTTCGCATACAGACCATTGATGTCCGAGGAATGCCCCGGACCTTCGACTGCATACATGCGCTCTGTCTCGAGTATCGTACCTGTTGATTCTGCATCTGCATCAAGATTGCCAGCAATCTTGAGCATCGTAGTTGCGTGGGCAGGGATCTCAAGACCATATTCCAGCTGTATGTTCTCAAGCTGTCCTGTGGCGTTGAGCTTGCCCGTCGAATCGGCCATCTTGCCCTGTACTACATATCCACTGGATGCATGAACAAGCCTTCCCATAGAATCGAATTGGAAGCTGCCATCCCTGGAATATGTATTGCGATCGCCGTTTGAAAGTATGAAGAAACCATCGCCCTGAATGGCGAGGTCTGTCTGATTGCCTGTGGTTTCGAGGCCGCCTTGCTCGAATGACGTTGTTATTGCTCCAATCTTGGAACCTACACCGACCTGAACCGGGTTCTGTCCACCCTGCCCGTCTGTAGGCTTGATCGGAGAGCGCAATGTCGTTGCGAGCATCTCCTCGAAAGTCACCCTTCCGGATTTGAAACCGATTGTGTTCAGATTGGCAATATTGTTGCCTATGACATCCAGTTGTACCTCATGGTTACTTAAACCGGAAAGGCCCGAATATAGTGATCTAATCACTATCTCTCCTTTCGGAATGGAGAGCCCCCCGTGAGGGTCCAGCTCTCTATGTAATCGTTTTCCTTACTCCTCGTCCCTTGAAAGAATCACCGCTGTGTCAATATTTGTCACAACTTTACCCATGTCATTCACCTTGAAGGCTGTGATCAACTGCCTTTTGGGGACACCCACGATATAGGCCGAGTCCTCAAGCATGAGAAGGGCATCTTTCCCACCCTTTTGTTCAGCCTGATCTATGCCCTTTGAAAGGGTCTGGGCTATCTGCTGGTCAAAGGGAATCCCCCTCTGCATCAACCTTTTCAAGGCATGTTTCGAGAGTTTGATGCCGAGTGCATCGGCGAAGCTCTGATCACCATGAATATTCTGACTCTGCAAGGGCTCGGTGGTCTTCGGTCCTTGAATATTTTGCAGTGACCTGACCATTTAGCCCCCTTCTCCCGTGATCTCTACAATGTTGGAGAATGGTATCTTGTATCCATCGATGACGAAAAAGATATCTGAGCCCTCGTAGTTCACACCCTCAACAGTACCTTCGATATAGGGATTATTGGGAACGGCATTGCCGTCGGCATCTATAGCTGTCACCTGATATGTGTATATTCCGCTGGGATTTGAGCCTCCGTAGTCGGAATAGCCATCCCATGTGACAATATTCGATCCCTCATCTGGGTTCTGAATCGTTATCGATCTCACCCTTTCTCCGGCCTTGTTGTAGATGTTTACAGTACAGCTGACTGCTTCACCCATCAGATCAATCGGGATATCAACGCTCTGTCCCTCTGTGTGCTGAATCATAGAAGGGGCACTTCTGGCTGTCTTGCCAATGAGTGTTGTGGAGAGCATGGAATTGACCGCAGACGTTACATTATTTGATGCCTGCGCACTCTGCTCCACCGCATCCCTAATATTGCTCAGCTCCTCGAGCTGCGAGAACTGGGCGAGCTGTGCCGCCATCTCCTCGTTCTTTACAGGATCCAATGGGTCTTGATTCTTGAGCTGCACTACGAGTAGTTCGAGAAAGTCCTCTTTCTCCATCGTATTGCCCCTGTCCAAGGTGCTGCCACTCTGGCCACTGTTAATAATGGAATTGTAGACAGCGTTTATGTTTCCTGTGGCGTTTACCACAATTCTCCTTTCACAAAAACAGGGTTTCCTTCGCTCGATTCGAACGAGCCTCTTTTTTTTCAGACCAGTAACTGCATGGTGGCCGTATCGCGCTGGAGTGTCCTTCGGACAGGCTTGAATGTAGGCAATGGAGATGTTCTAACTGGTCTTGCGGGTCTTCTATCGCCCTCGTTGCGACCATTCTCCCTCTCGCCTGAGCCTTCGCCCCTGTGATCGAGACCTATATTGACGGTTACCTCGTCATAGCCGCCCTTGCCCATTCTCTGTCGGAATGAGTCCAGTCTCGCCTCCAGGGATGCCTTGGCCTCCTCGGATTCGACCGTCATCTGTACTGTCAACTTCTTTTCCCTTGCTTTGAATTCGATGCTCACCTCTCCCATAGCAGCGTCTGTGAGTGTCAGACCGCCTTCCATGGTCTGCCTTGACTCTATCCATCTGCCTGCCATGTCCAGAATCCTGTCTGCGAAGACAAAGCCTGCCTCCTTTGAGGCAACCGCTCTGACCGCTTCGGGATTGGGGATGAACTGTGGTCTTACTCCTTCCTCTATTGTTTCACCCATCATACTATCTGACCTTTCCGCTTTCCCCGAGCTCCGGGGTACCAAGCCGGGCTTTTCTGAGATGGTTTCGGGGACATTGGTCTTATTGGGGTGAAAGGAAACAGGACCTTCTTTTTCTTCCCCAGAAGAGAAAGAAGAACCCTTTTCCCCGGATCCACTCCGGGGGTTTGTGAGTTTTTCACCTATGCCCGGGATTATCTCGGGCGTTTCTTCTATGTCGAAAAACCTTGATTGCATTCCTTTGCCTTTCATCGGGCTGTTCTGCCCCTCCTTGAGGAGATAGCCGCCAAAATCGGCTATCATTCTCTCAGGCTGATTATCGGCAGGAGAACTTTCAGACTTGAAGGCGTATGCGGAATTTTTTAACATTTCTGTGAACAGGCGGGTTATTTTTACCGACCCGGCGGAATCATGTATTTGCGGTAGGGCAATATTTTCCCTGTTATTCTCTTTTTCGCCCTTTTCGCTGGTCTGCTCAGAATTTTGATTCTTCGGCTTCCATATATCGGATAGACGACTTCTGAGGCTTTCGGGCTGATCGTCGGTTCTCTGTGTCTTTGCAGCCTGGGGATATACCCTCTCTGACCTGTGGGGTAACGGATTTTGATTGTCCACTTTCGATGCTTCGGTGGGGACTTTTTCGGATATTCCTGTTATGCCCGTTTTTTCTGATACAGGGCGGGAAATGGGAATTTTCCCGATGGTGTTTGCTACCAATGTAGGGGTGTTTTCCTTTGATTCAGCTCTTTGACGGCCTGCCGTTTCACCTAGAAATTCTTCCGTTGCCACTGCTATCTCTTTGAATATAGTCTCGGTATGCCTGTCTGTTCTTCCTCTTTCGGTCACGGCGTGGGAATTTTTCACATACGTTTTTCTCTCAGGGATATGCCCTATTTCATCAAAAGGATGTATTCTCCGATCTCTTACTTGCTCAGGATTGCCCTTCCCCATTGGGTGATAAACCTTGGTTTTGCTCTGACTTTGCTCTGTCCCTTTGACATTTTCTCTTTGATTCTGGAGAGGGGAAATTCTTTCGTCGACATCGGTTGAACCATCGGATTTTTTCTCTGTGACAGTTCCTTTAAGCCTCTCAGATGGCCGGGCTGCTTTTTCTTCTCTGTCCGATGAAATTTGTCTTTCCGTGGTGTATGGTCTTTCAGCCCCATTGGATCTCTCAGCTTCACCACTTTTCGATACGGCGATTGGTCTTTTATCTGCTCTATACCCCATGGGCATTGCATTCTCAGCAGAGGGAATATCCTTCACAATGCTTATCTCAGGGTCTGTTCTACTCTGGTCTGTGTTCTCTATCGATTTATCATTTTCGGGTATTGCTACCTTGCCGAGTTCTTTTTTATCCACAGCCTGTGAGTTCTCCATCATCGGCTTTGCTGGATTTTTGACGGCATTCTGTATTGAACCATCTCCAGAACGGTTCAACTTCTCTTGTCCCGATAGTGAACCAATTGTCTTTTCGTCTTGTATAACTGCATTGCCTGAAGCACTTTGCTCAGCAGGGGAAAGAACCGCCTTTGCCTGTTTGGAAGCCGAGCGATTTGCATATTCCGTTGAAGATTGCAAAGACTTTGCTTGTTCAGAAGTGGCTCCAAAGGAAGGGACGCTTTCCCTTAATGAATCACCATTTCCCACTGTCTCTGTTTGGGATGCACCCTGTTTCAAAGGTTGCTTAGCCGAGGTCTCCCGCTCTTGTTGGGTGGTAATTGGTTGTTCAGACACCTCGGATGTTTCCCTCAATCTTATCCTCGGATCGCTGTAATTATCAAAAAACTCTGGTTCAGCAGACTGCATGACCGATTCTGCAATTATTCCGTTCTCACTCTTTTCATGAACTTTGCCAGTATAAATATCTGCCATTCCGGTTTCCACCGACTCAATCGGTTTTTCCACTTTTTCGAATACACCTTTTGGGTTTGCGTCGATGGATTGCTGATCACTCTTCGTTGCGCCCGGGTAGATGGATGGACCCTCAGGCTGCATTACAGGAGAATGGGTTTTATCACCCCCTGCCTCTTGTGATGCGGATGCGAACCTTACTCTGTCCACGCTATCGGAGTCTATAGCACCTTCGGATGAATGGATGCTGTCTCTGGAAATATTACTTGATAGTACAGCGGTTTTCGTGTATGTCGGCTTGATGGTATAATCTTGTCTCTTCTTCGGTTCTTCTTTGGAAAAGTCGGCGGCCATCCTGCCCTTTGATTCTGAGGACACCCCATTTCCCTGTAAATCTATGTCTCTCAGGGAGGGCTCAATATCGGTCTTATCGGATGCATAGCCTTCATTGACGGCGTACTTGCCCATCTGGTCTTTGCTTGCGGAAACTTGCATATTGAGGAGTCTATTTTCGCCATCCGTGTCGTGGAAAGTTCCCACCGGTGAGTCACTTGCTTTGAAGTTGCCATCAATTTTGGGGCTATCAGTTTTTACAGCTCTGCCGCCTTCATTGCCATAATCTGTTTTATCGATGACGCTGCCAGAATTGATGTCGCTTTTACCAAATTTGTTTGCTCTGCTTTGCTGTTCTGTATGATTGGGGGTTTCAGGCTTTGGGTTCTTTGAACTTGTCTCTACTCTCGCCCAATGCTCTCCGCCCTCTAAAGGTTTAGCCCTGGCAGGGGCCCCCTGCTCACCTATTCCGACGCCCTTATCAGCTGATGCTGCATGATCTGATTGTGCTAACTCACTGGCCTGCGAAGGAATGGTGTCGCGGGGAGAGACAGAGGGGTCCCCCCTCCGAGACCACACTCTGTCAGCTCCTCCCTCTGAACCCGACTGGGTTGAAAAGTGACCATTTACCACTGTTGAATCTTTGTAATCCCCAAGGTTCTGAACCCCTGTGCTGTTTCCAGAGCTATGCCGATTTACTGGCTGCTCTGTCGGATTCATCTTACCAATTACAGTATGGTCTCTACTATCAAGATTTTTTCCATCGCTGTTTTGCAGTGTCTCTTTTGGGTGTTTTGCAGGAATATCCGGGCTGAACTTCGTTTCGGTCTTTGCTTTTTGTCGGGTAATGCCCACATCTTTGTGATTATAAGAGTCTGTGCCTACAATGTCTTCCGAAGTTACTGCCTGACCCTTGATAACCTGATCCGTGCCTTGAAGCTGCTTAGGGGGGTTGTTCAATATACCCACGTCTTTTGTTTGCCCTTTTGCTCCTTGAATAAAGGATCGGCTTGATTGATTGGATAGATCGCTGCCGACTTTTGACTTATGGTGGTTGACAGAACCTGAAATGTCAGATATTTGTCGGCTCCGGATGCTATCATCTGTGGACATCGGCTTCTGCTGATTGATTGCCCCTTGACTGTATGAATCTGCCATTACTTCAGCTTTTGAAAGTGGGATTTCGTTTTTGCCAGTTATTGTCTGTGGTGCATTGGGTACTATATTCTCAACAGTGCCCGGTCTTTCGCCAGCTTGCTCTGGTCTTTCGCCTGTCGTTATATGATCCATTCGGGTGTAGCTTTGAACAGGGTTACGGGGTTCAGATTTTGGGGGGTAGTGTTCTTGAGGTCTTTCAGTAAAATCCTGGGTGACTGTCCGCCCCTCAGAATTACTCAATTCCTGTGATTTTTGGCCTTGGGAAGCTTCAAAGCCGACTTCCGATCCATTTACCGATACACTGTTTTCCGCCACACCTATAGGATTGGATGAAATTTGATCCCTGAGAACATGCGCAGTTTTCTCTGGGTTATCGGATGTGCTGCCAGCTGAGGTTATATTCAGCCGGGTTGCAGTGGTATTCTCTTTGGATGCCGCTGGCTTCGCCTCAGGCGAGTCATTCGATACAAGAGCCCCATCTGGAGTCAGTGGGATATCTTGATTTGCCTGAGAGGAATTAACATGAACATTCGCACCCACTGAAGAATGTTGGTGATTACCGCTGTAACTTTTCCGTGCAGACCCAGGGGGAATTCCTTCTGATGTTCCATTGCCGGCGATGTTATCCTGCTCGATGTGTTTGTCATCAAATGCTCCGCGAGAATCAACTATACCCATCTGGTCATTTATAGTTGGATGTCTGGGACTCTCCTTACTCTTAGCTATGATACTGTCCGTCCCCGGACTCCCATTTTTCTTCTTCGCGATATGCTCCAAAGTGCTGCTCTGAGAACTTTCGGTCACTGTATCCTTAAGGGGGTTTGCGGTGGCCTTTCCGGCGACCTGTTTATCGAAGCCTGTATCGAAATCCTTCACATCTGGCCCTCTTTGGTTATCACTCACCGGGGTAAGGGGCTGAGAGTTTGCTCTGTGGGATGCCATCTTCTTTTGCTGATTTGGCGATGTATCTGGGCTTTCAATGCTCGGCTGGGGTGCCTGGGTAGTGATGCCCATATCAATGTGCTGCTCTGTAACTGTTTGCTTCATTGCTGACGTGTTTCCGACATTGCTTTCATAGTTGCCAGAGGGTTTTTGGGAAATAAGGGATTCTCTATCTTCCCTTGTATAGATGGACTCCATTCCACTTGACGCATTCTGTTTATAATTGCGAGAATATGTCGCATTGTTTCCCCTTGCTGTCCTGCCGGAAGTCATTGTCTGTTGCCCTAATTGGGCTGCATCGGGACTTAATGTCTGCTTGCTGTGTGGGGTGGCAGGGGCTTCCGGTGACATTGCAGTGTCTATTTCTTGACTTGTCAATAAATGCTGCATATCTGAAATGCTTCCAGAATTGCTTTCATATGAACCATAGGGTTTTGGATTAAAAACGGATTCTCTTTCTATCTTCGCGCTGAAACCGATCTTGTTTTCCCTTTCACCGGAGGCAGTTATCCCATCTGATGATATTTGCATAGCTTTGCCGGATGTGTTTTCCGTGTTGGATATCATCGCCTGTTGCCCTAATTGGGCTGCATCGGGACTTAATGTCTGCTTGCTGTGTGGGGTTGCAGGGGCTTCCGGTGACATTGCAGTATCACTTTTCTGACCTGTTTGCCTCATTACTGACGGGTTTTGACTCACCTTTAATGTACCCGAACTACCCGTAGGTATACTATTTGCAAGGAAATTCCCATCTGCTGTCGTTCTCAGGGATGAAATAGCTTGTTCGCCAATCTCTGAATTGGGGCGCTGCAGATGGTTTGGCTGATCGGCCCCGGCAATTTCCATGCTTTCCATGGCAATATTCCCTGACTTTTGATCGGTGGAAATGGGCGGGTTTGGTCCATCGAAAATTATCTGCGCATGGTTCTGCTGTCTCTGGGTAGAGGCATCTCGCTGATAGCCACCTCCATATCGAAGGCTCTCGAATTTTACATTGCTGTCCTGTTCTCTGAAGAAGCCAGGCAGGTCTATTTTAGTGCCATCGGGCTTTTCGCTGATGGATGGCCTTGCTGTGGAGATTGATTCCTGAGATGGCGTTGCCTGGGAAGTATCGTCCATGTCAGGTCTTAGCGATGGCGAGGCAGGTCTTCCGTCGGGCTTGATCTGAAGACGACGGTAATGGGATGGCTGTGGTGAGTTATCTTCACTGCCTACACCTTCTCTATTGGTCGGTTTTGCCCCAGTATGTGCCCTTGTGTCCATATCGCGGGCTGCTGTGTCTGGATTATGCCCCTTTGCTCCTGATTGAGCCGGAATGGTTGAGTATCCGCTGTTCCCCTTTCCTATGGCATAAGTATCCCTTTGCATCTGAATTCCCGATGGCTGGCTGTTCCGTGCAGTGGATAGAGAATCACCATTTTCAGCAGGGCTGAAAGAGAAAATATCTGTATTGGAAATGATGTTATTGGCAAAGAATGCTCGTGTATCGGAAATCGGACTTTCGCCTGTTGATAACCCTTGTCTGTGGGGGGATTGGGCAGCTGTTGGTCGGGGTCTTGCTTCACTGATTCCTCTGGTGTTCAGCTCTGCACTGTATCCTTCCTGTCTAAGCGTATCAGAGGGGCTGGCAACGGAGCTTTTATCTGCGGATTCTTCGACTGGTGCGCCATCAGATTTTCCAAGACTGAGACCCCTGAACAATGACATCGGTCCCCTCTGATCGATTGTGGGACTTGGACCTTCGCTGCTTTCGACAATAGTAGATATATATGGTGTTGTTGAATGCAGCTGGCTGTCAACGGATTGAGGTCTGACTGCGATTGCTCCTTTGGGTTGACCTAACCCCACAGAAGATTGCTCTGTGGAGCTTATCGTCCCGTCCTTTTCCGTGACGGGCTTTTTGTCCATTTGTTGCAGAGATTGACTCTGGGAGTTCACTGAACCTTTGTTGAAAGATGAGATATCAGACTCCGGTGAATGTCTGGCATCTTTACTATATATATGAACACTGCCTGCATTTTCATCACCCTGATTCGGGATGTCCGTGATAGATTCTGATTCTGTATCCGGCAGTACAAATCCGCCTCCTATCTCGGCAAAATCCTTTATGGAAAGGGCTACTGCAGCTCTCATTTCAGAATCTGATATCGGCCTTTGCCCATCCCAGATGGTGGCGACATTGGGGCTTTGAGCTATTCCCAAACTGGAAGATTTGGTTTCTCCCTGGGCTGAGTTGTCGAGCTTTGCAGCCCTGCTGCTGTGTTTCTCGAAAACATCATTAGCCGGTAATCGTGTAGCTTTTTCGCCGTGAACATAGCTCTCATCAACTAACTGATCACCTGTTATAGAGGGGGGCTGAACCTCTCTTACATCTGCTTTTCGTGGGCTTATCTGGGGCTGGAAATTCAGATCTAAATGGGACTGTGAGCTTTCAATACTCCCTTCATATTCCGATTTGTCGAGGCTGATCGCCCTTGAATCAAAGGACACACCTGTGGCTTCAGGGCTGTTAAGGGGGACTTGCGAATAATTGTCTTCCCCACCATTGAATAAGGGCTTTCCTTCAAATTTGGCAGTATCTTCACCGTGAACATTGTCAATACTTTCGTATATGTCATTTGCCATGTTCAGTGTGAACCCCGGCACATCTCCTTCGGTATGCAGGTTTATTTTTTGCGCACCATATTGACCTGTTTTTCCAATAATAGGGGGGTGAGCAGTAGGTACTCCATTGGTGGTATTGTTTTCTTGAAGTGTGGGAATGTCTCTCGCTTGGCTGACATCCTCAAACTGTTCGACAGTGGCGGTGGGTAGACTTTTCTCTATAGAACGTGTATCTAAGGAAAGTGCATCGACTGAAGACTGCTCTGTGGGTCTTCCAATAATAGGCTTTGCAGTATCGGAGTCTGTCCTGGGCAAATTCCCCTTTGATGGGTCTATGCCTTTATTGACCTCTGAATTATGGGAAACGTCCTGCTTCGGTGTATGTTCAGTCAGTTGACCTTTGGGGCTTGAGCTATCGTCAAACCCTAATGTAATGTTGGTCTCTCGATGAAGCTGAACCTGTCCCTGATTGCCCGTAATGTCAGACGGATCGATGGGTGATGCCGGCTTTTGCTTTGGCAGATCTTGAAGTGCTTCCGGGGATTCCGAATGTGGAATATGAGTCCGTTCTTTAGCCGACTGATCTGTAGAAAATCTATAAGTTTCCTGCCCATTCGGCCGTGGCGATGTTCCCTCGGATATACCGTCAGGGCTGGCATCAGGGGGTTGCGCCGGACTTCTCAATTCAAGGCTTTCAAGTCCACTGTCAAGCTCAAGGGGTGCACGATCAACGACAGTGTTCTCAGCATTTGAGCTCTGCATATCACCGCCTGAAGAGCCTGTCTTGATGGATACACCCTGTTCCCCATTCTGAACTGACATAGAAACCACTGAAGAAGAGTAAATTACCTCTGTCTTTGGTGTGCCATCGGAACCTTGTGGGAGGACGGGTTCTGGCAACCCCTGAGGTTTTATGTCATTGGCTTTTTCACCGATTTCCACTGCAGAACCCAAACCTGAGACTGACTGACCAGAAACTATGCCTTGGGTTGCATTGATTTTTGCCTGTCCATTGTCGACTGTCAAGGCTGTGGGGGCCTTGCCATTGATGCCAATAATCTCAAAGTCGGCTCGGGGCTGCCCGGCCTTCCGCCCTGTCTCTTTCTGGAGCATAGACGTGGGTTGCAGAGGTTCGGAAAAACCGTCCCATATCTTTTTGGGGGCAATATCCCGGGTATCGACAGGAGGAGTTGTACGATAACGGGTTACAGATCGGGAGAGACTCTCCAGAACAGTCTCCATTGACTGATCAACGGACAGACCTTGTGACTGGGAGAGCTGGGGGCTTTCTTGCCCTTCTCTCTTTGCGGCTCTTTCAAGGAGGGCCTTCGTAAATCCCTTCCAGAAATCGCCTGCAGCATCGGGTGCTTCCCATCCGGGTCCAGCGACCTTTACTGCCCCTACGCCCTTTTTTGCAAAGGGAGGCGGAAGACCGGGAATCCCCGGACCTTCTCGTGATTTAAGGCTGAACAGGTTCATCTTGCATAAGGCTGCAAGAAGGACTAATCGGATTCCACCATCTTTTTTGAAAGCTGGCTTGTCTTGGCCGGACTGACATTCGAGAGAACCTCGCCGGAGCTCCTTGTCTGCATGTAGAGAATGATCTCCGCTGCAAGGTCTTCGTCGAGGGTCGCAAGGACATTTCCAGCCGCCTCAGAATCCATAGAACTTATTATCTTGGCAACCTTCTTAACCCTTTCTTCGCGCTTAATCCTAGTTGAATCGATCTCAATCGGTGCCTCTTCTTCGGGCACTTCGACTAACTGATCGACCTCTGGAATCGAATCTTTAGGATTAAGTGTATCGGAAAGGGCAGCCAGAGAGTCTGCTATCATCTGTTCCTGCTCTATACGTGCCTGTTCGCGTTCCTCGATCTTTTTTGTGACTATGAAATACATAAGAACTGTCAGGGCTATCGTGGAAAGCAGAAAGAAGACGGCATAGAAGGCCGCATCGTTCTCCTTTTTTTTCTTTTTTGGAGCATCCTCCTCAAGGAGTAGATCGTCCATATCATCGGGCATATTGCACCTCTTTTTATTTGCTCCCTGTGGGAGTTATTTTTATCCTGCTTTGTGCCAGAGCTCTGTTATGTCGCGTTCTTCTCTGTCCTGTTTTCTGCGTAGCTCTGCCTTGATGTTCTTCTCCAGCTCGCCATCTATGTACTTTGTCCTGTTCTTCTTTTCGGAAAGTTCACGGGCAAGGTTGTCGAAGTCCTTGTTGAGCTGTGAGATGTTCTCCTCAAGACGCGAGATGCTGACCTTGAGGGAATCCTTGTGACGGAAAAGAAGCTGCACCTGACCTCCCGGTGCACCTGTTGCCAGTATGCGCCTGAGCTCGTCATCCACACGGACAAGATGTCCCTTCCACATATTGATCGACTCGCTAAGATCATTGATGGATGCCGTAATGCGCCTAAGCTTGTTCTCAAGCTCCTTTTCCTCCGCCTTTGCGACGATTTTAAGCTTTTGCAGCGTTTTCGATTTCATTTGCCAACTTCTCTAATACTGTTTTGGTATGTATAAATGGTGTAATCTCGTCCATGTCCTGCCTGAGAAGAACATTGATATTCGGGGCTATTGCCAGGGCAAGATCAAGCTCGGGATTTGTGCCCTTTCTGTATAAGCCCATATTGACCACGTCCTCGTATTCCTTGAGCATGGCCCATGTAGCCATGACCTTTTGATATGCATAGCGATGCCCCTTGTCAACGACCGATGTCATGACACGGCTCTTGGACCGGAGCACATCTATGGCAGGATAGTGTGCAACCCTTGCCAGCTCCTGCGAAAGGACAATATGCCCGTCGAGAATGGAGCGTGCCGTGGTGGCCACCGGGTCTGTATCCTCGCCCTCTTCAACGAGAACTGTGGCTATCATTGTCAGGCTGCCATTCGGGAAATTCCCTGCCTGCTCAAGTATAGTCGGGAAGTAATTGTACATAGAGGGCGTGTATCCCCTTGTAACAGGTGCTTCGCCGGAGGCAAGGCCGAGATCGCGCAGAGCTGTAGCAACACGCGTCAGAGAATCGACAAGTAGCAATACATGCCTGCCCTGATCAGCGAAGTAGCGTGCAGTTGCAATGGCCCTCTGAAGGCCGGATAGCTTGGTAAGGGGCGGACTGTCCGAGGGGCTTACAAAGACAACACTATCCTTCTTTGCCTCACCAAGTGAGGACTCAATGAACTCCCTCACCTCCCTGCCGCGCTCACCGATCATGGCGATTACGCGGACATCGGCATTTGTACCCCTTGCTATCATGCCCATAAGCACAGATTTACCAACTCCGCTGGGAGCAAACAGACCGATTTTCTGACCCCTGCCAACTGTAATGAAGCCGTCAATAGCCCTTACGCCGGTCTCAAGGGGTGTCTCGATTATCTCTCGCTCAAGGGGGTTAACAGGAATAAGCTCCACAGGTGCAAAATCCCCCTGTGGTTCAGGCCCTCCGTCAACGGGATGTCCCATGCCGTCGAGCACCCTGCCGAGAAGTCCTTCAGAGATCTTCTGAACAGGAGTGGGCAGAAAATATTCCATGCGCGAACCGGGAATGATATTCTCGGTTCTATTGTACAGGGAAAGGACAAAGCCATCCCTGCTGGTCGCGCTGACCTCACCCATTATGTCCCTGCGATTTTTCATACGCCAGACCTCGCCCCTTTGGGCAAGTGTGCCTTTGAGGGAGAGTGTTGTGTCGTCCACCCTCATGATCTCTGCGCTTCTCTGGGGATAGAGGCTCCCCACCTCGATATCTCTCACCTTTACTTCCTGACTATTTCGTCTATGTATTTATCAACGAAGCTCTGTATATTTCCATCCACCTCTGCGAAACCGGCCTCGATCATGAAGCCGCCCGGGCGAACATCCGGTGATGCCATCAGTCGTATCTCCCTGCCGGGAAAGTCGAGATTGCCCCTGACTATCTTCATGTCCTTGGGGTGCAGCTTCACTACCATACCCGGCTCTGCAATGAGTATATCAACAGCAAGGGTGACTCTTCGCAGAAGACTCTCGCCCATCTCCTCAGCCTTCTCTGTGAAGAACAGCCTTATGAGCTGCCAGATAATCTTCGGGAAACCCTGGGCAATCCTTTCTATCATCCTTCTTTTTTCCATCTCTACCATTCTGCCCATATTATCCACAAGGTTCTGCATCGTGTTTACGCGATGCTCATATTCGCCCCTTGCCTCTGCCTTGGCCTGTTCATAGCCTGTATTCCATGCCACCTCTGAGACTTCGTTCAGTTCGCGCTGGTGATCTTCCTTGAGCTTTACGATCTCAGGGTTCTCGTAGAACTGGTTGAACTTCTTGTACAGCGGTCTCTGCTCAGGGATAAATTCCCTGGCCTTATTCCCCTTTTCCGGTGTGAACTTTATGAATTTTTGTGGCATACTTTTATCCTATGATGTCGCCTTCTTCACCCGGTCGGACCACTACAATCTCGCCGGATTCTTCCAGTCTTCTTATGATCTGCAGTATCTCCTGCTGATCCTTTTCCACATCTGCAAGCCTTGTCGGGCCGGAGAACTCCATCTCCTCCTTGACCATCTCTGCCGCACGCTCGGAGAGATTTCCGAGTATCTTGTCCTTCAGCTCGTCGGATGAGAGCTTCAGGGCAACGGAGAGTATCTTTGTGTCTACCTCGCGGAGAACGCGCTGTATTGCCCTGTCGTCGAGCATGATGATGTCCTCGAAGACGAACATGAGCTTTCTGATCTCCTGTGCCATCTTCTGGGAACGCTCTTCCAATCCGCTCATGACAAGATCCTCTGTCTTTCTGTCCACAAGGTTGAGAACCTGTGCCATTGTCTTTGTTCCGCCCATCTGTGCCATCTTGTTGTAGCCGAGGGAAACTGCAAGCTCGCGCTCCAGAACAGTTTCGATCTGTCTGACAATATGGGGGGGAATCCTGTCTATGGAGCTCAGGCGATATGCCACGTCCACCTTCAAGTCCTCTGGCAGGCCGTTGAGAAGCTCTGCTGCTTTCTTGGCTGTCATATGTGCCATGATGATGGCTATAGTCTGGGGATGCTCGTTCTTGACAACGGTTATCAGCCTCTTTATCTCAATCTCCCTGAGAATATTGAAACCGGAGACAGTGATGATCTTCTTGACCCTCTCGATGATCTGATGGGCTATTGTCTTGCCAAGGCTGGACTCAAGGACATCCTGTGCAAAGTCGATGCCGCCCTCAGAAACGTATTCGTGGGCGTCTATCATGTGGGCATATTCCTCCATAATCGCTTCGATCACGTCATTTGTGACGGTGCTCATCTCCGCAATGTGAAGGGATACCTTCTCTGCCTCGGCTGGTGGCAGGTGTTTGATGATATGGGCTGCCGAGTCCTTACCTATGGCGATCATCAATATCGCAGCCTTCTGCGCACCTGTCATTGTATGGATGTCTAGCTTATTCCTTGGCACCTATGCGTCCTTTCTATATCATCGAGATTATGTCTCTATTCCTCTAACAGCCAGCTTCTGACAAGCTCTGCCGCAGGCTGCGGATTCTGCTGGGAGAACTCGGATATGCGCTTTTTCAGCATATACTGAGGGTCATTGCTCATGTCGAAGTCAATATCATCTGTATCGAGCTTGGGTATCTCCTTTTTCTTGTTCTTTTCCTCCAAAGCCTTTTTCCTGAGATATGCCTTGCGTATGGCAGAGGCTATCTTCTGTATATAAAAGACGATGACCATGATGATAAGTGCCCAGAGCCCATAGTGCATCCCCTGCTTAAGCAGCTGATTTCTCTTCTGGTCTCTGACTATCTTCTGCATTCTCTGATTGCCCTCATCGTCGAAAGGCACGGAGGTTATCTGGAACTTGTCACCCCTACCTGCATCATATCCCACTGCATTTTTGACAATGGAACCGAGCTTGTCCACCTCTGCCCCGGGTCTGGGTGTGTATACCCTTTCGACAATGCCCTCATCGTTCTTCTCAGTTTCATAGGCATAGTTGACCAGAACAGCGACCTTTATATTCTTGATATTACCTGCGGATGAGACAATGTTTTCTACAGTTACGGGTACTTCAAAATTGGTTACTTTCACTTCCGACTCCCCTGCACCGGTCGCATCCTTTGTCTTCTCCTCTGAGAGCACGGCGGCATTATCCCCATCATACATTGTACGCTGTGTTTCGATCTGGCGATAGTCCAGCTCCGCCGAGACCTTGACAACACTGTTCCCACTGCCGAGTGCCATATCGAGCATCTTCTGAGCCTTTTTGGAAAGGTAGTTCTCCACCTGTGCCTGAAGAGCCAATCTCTTATCAGGTGAATTTTCGCCGTCGTCTTTACTGCCTGCAAGAAGCTCGCCCTCGGAATCGACAATTACCACATCCACAGGGGAAAGCCCCTCAATGCTCCCGGCTACCATGTGCCTTATCGCATCTACCTGTGTATTGTCTATCATCGAGTTGAGATTGAGAAAGACCGATGCGCTTGCAGATTGCTCGCCGACACCCAGACCTCTCCTTTTGGGAAGCACGATATGAACGCGGCAGTCATTGACCGCTGCAAGCTCGTTGATTGTCTTGGTCAGCTCTGCTTCCTTTGCCCTCGCAAGGTTGACCTCCTGCTCAAAACGTGTTACCCCGAATTTAGACTCATCGAAAAGCTCATATCCTTTAATATCGCTCTGGGGCAGACCTTCACCTGCGAGATCAACCTTTACCCTGCGGGCATCCTTGGAGTTGACCAATATTGTTCTGCCGCCATGATCAAGCTGATAGTCGACATTCTGCTCCGAGAGCTTCTGAACTATCTGCCCCGACTGCTTCAAGGAAAGCCCAGAATAGAGAACCTGGTAGTCCGGCCTTGTTGACCAGACAACGATGAAGATTGTAAAACCGAGCGTGAGAAGAAGAAGGACACCGCCGATTATCTTTTGCATCGGTGAAATATCCTGCCAGAGCTTATTGAACTGTTCGAGAAATTCCTTCATCCTGTCCTCTCTATCCCTCTATAAAAGGGCTAAATCTGTTCCTTCATTATTGTCTGATATGCATCGATGACCTTGTTCCTGACCTGCATCACAAGCTGAAAACGCGCCTCTGCCTTTCTGAGTGAGAGCATTACATCGTGGGGTTCAACAGGCTCGCCTGCTACCATTTTCTCGAGCATGACATCAGCCTTTTTCTGTTGTGAGTCAGCAGAGTCGATGAGCTTGGAAAAGGGATTGTTCTTTCCGCCTGAAGGGGGCCTTACATTGCCGATTGTCCCTATAATCGGTTTGTCTCCAATGGGCATGATTGGCATATTACACCTTCAGATCTATGTATCTGCCGATGCTCTCCTTCGGCCTTGTTCTCTTTTGCTGTCCATCGGGTTTGAAGGACTTATCGAGATATGCCTTTTCCCTCTGGGAGAGAACCTTTCTGAAGTTCTCCGCCTTGGGGATTTCCTTTGGTCCTATGGGATTGATTGGCATTGCTCCTCCTTAATGCCTTTAGATTTCAAGTGCTTTCTTGAACATGAACTTTGCAGCGTCCACAACGCCGATATTGGCCTCATAAGCGCGTATCGCTGTGATCGCCTCGCCCATCTGTCTTGGCAGATCGATGTCTGGGTATTCCACATAGCCATCGGGGCCTGCATGGGGGTGATCGGGATCGAAGATTCGTACCGGTGGCTTGTCTGACTCGATTATCTCAGAGCGGACACCTCCGGGCTCATAAATTCCAGCCTCGAGCCGCTCTTTGCCGACGGGCAGATGTCCGGGGCGAATGTTCAAGATTTTGGAATTATCAGTGTCTGCAATTCTTATGTCCGATTCGATGTGCTCGGAAGAAATTTCCCGCGGCTTGTAGTATGTTCCGTCCTCTGTCCGTGTAGTCTTCACATTGGCGATATTCTCCGCCACAGCGTGAAGCCTTTTCCGCTCGCTTCTCAGCCCTGAGCGGGAGATATCAATGGATTGAAACAGCCCAATTTTCATCTATGCCACCTAACCTGTCTGTCCGGAGATAGCTTGCTTGAGCATACGAAAGCGATTGGCAAGATTGTGTGTCTCGATGCCGTAGAACAGCTGCACCTTGGCAAGTGTGCCCATCTCTGTGTCTAGATCTACGGCCTCCTGCGTGTCCTCAATCTTGGCAGCTTTGCCCTCTTTGCCCTGGGGGATGTGGCGGGGATCGGTCTTTCTTATCTGCCTTGTCACCCTTGTCTTCTGCAGCAACTCCTCAAATCTGACGCGCTTTGCTGTGTAGCCCGGCGTATTGATGTTGGCGATATTTTCCGCTATCACCCTTTGCCTCAGGCTCTGTGCGTCAAGGGAATTGGAGACCATGCTGGTTCCCATTCTGTCGAAGATTCCCACAATACCTCCGAATCTGTGCTTTTCCTTTTACCTCTGCGTATCCTATCTATGCAAGGGGAATGCCAAAAAATTAATTTTCTATCTATCGATATAGATTGAGTTAGAGTATAACAAGCAAATGGTGTATCTCAGTGGCGGAAATTCTTTCCCACTGCTTTTGGAATTGAGGAAAAAATATTGGACTTTTCGCTGCCAGTTGTCGATAAGTGTGGATGATTATCGAGACAGGGGACAAAAGCCCTTGCAAACTGTAAATTCTTGAATATAATACTTTATATATAGAAAGATCTAAATGGAGGACATATGCTTTTCTGGTCGATTATCTTTGTTCTGATCAGCCTTGTTCTGATGCTCGGCAATTTCTTCAACTTTCCCCAGAGTGTCTATCAGTTTTTCCCTTTGACAACCCTTCTCGGATCCCTCGGTCTGCTCTACCGTGTCCTCTACAAGATGCGCCAGGCCGAAAAGGAGAACTATCGCCTCAAGATAAACAAGCTAAAAGGTGAGCTTGACGACTATAAAAAGCGCATCATCAGGGGCGAGACGGACATGTATCCAACAGAATGATTTAGCACGGCTGAAGACATCACAAACAGCTTAACAATATCAAGTCCGAAGCCGTCCGTCACGGACATGTATCCAGCTGAATGATATAGCACGGCTGAAGACATCACAAACAGCTTAACAATATCAAGTTCCAAGCCGTCCGTCACGGACATGTATCCAGCTGAATGATCTGACACGGCCAAAGCAATAGTCAATAACATCTTCGTTCAAGAGTGAACCCGTCCGTCACGGACATGAGACCCACTAAATGCTCATATTCTAATCCTATGCAATAGAGAATCGCCATGAATAAAGCCCTTTATCCCAGGGGAGATTTTCCTTATTTTTCTGCATAACAAGAAGGGCAGGTATAATGTTAAAGCTATATTTCATAAGACACGGCGAAACAAAGGAGAACAGAAAGGGCATATTCAGAGGCAGACTCAACACTCCACTCAACGAAAATGGACTTGAGCAGGCCGACCAGCTCGGGCAGGCACTGTCGAAGGTCAATTTCGACAGGCTCTATTCCAGCCCACTCTACAGGGCGATTCAGACTGCCGAGGGGATAAAGAGGCACAACAGCAAGATTGAGGCTATACTTCCATTTGAGGCCTTCAACAATATTGATCTCGGGGATTGGATGGGTCAGCCTATGGAGGATATATCCCAGAGATATCCCCGCAAGTTCAAGCAATGGATTGAGATGCCGGAAAAGCTCGTCATACCCGGCGGCGAGACACTGGGCGAGATGCGCACTAGAATAGCGGAGGGGCTTTCAGATATTGAGGGAATGTCCGGCACTGTGGGCATTGTCACCCATAGGTCCGTACTGAAGGTAATGCTGTCTGTGATTCTTGGTATGGAAGAGAGTTATTTCTGGCGTTTCCACTTCGACAATGCGTCATACTCAACAGCCGAATTTTCCAGAAGAAGGGGCTGGCTTCTGACATCCATGAACAATACCCACCACCTTGGTGACTTCGTGGAGGAGAGGGTATAAACAATGGAAATAATTTCAGTGGTTTTTAGCCCAATTTTCGATATGTAGACCAGGAATTCTGCTGAAATGCTTTGTATTGTTTGTAATAAAAACTGTGGATGAGGGCTGTGGAGGCGATGATCAAATCCATATCATCCAATGTATAGCCTTAAGTAGATAGATGAGCCTTAAGCTCTCCAAAGACCTCCATTATTGGGGCACTATTAGATAAGGAAATCGCCTTGTTATTTCTTTTGCTTTCATTAGGCTCTTCATTTTTTGGGCCTTGTTTGCCCCATATATCATTTCAACGTTAGTAATTACAGATATAGCCTTGCCCAAATTTCTATTCGCTCTGAACTTTTATTGACCAGGAGCTTACCTTAATGCCATAGATGATAATACAAGTGGAAGTCAAAAATGTCATCTCTATACCTTCTACCACATCATGCCTTGAATTCCGGATGTCGGCTATAATCTTACTCTTGTCATTAATCCAGCTGCCAAAGAGCTTGAGATATTCATCGGTTTGCCAACCAAGTCAATAGATGCCCTGCTGAGAAATTCCTCAATAATCCATACTACTTCTTAACTTATGGAGCGTCTATGCTCCTTTGAGATTGCCTTAAGTCTATGATAAAGGGCATCGTCCATATTTCTTACTTGTAAATTTACCATATTCACCCACTAATCAATTAACATACCCCTTCATCAGTAGTGCAAGTATTTATAATGAGAATTGCATATAGAAAGAATAGTGGTCAACTTTTATCCAGAAGTTGAAAAATCCTATTTCTGAGATCAGGAACAATAAGTTTTGCTGTATTCCAGACCTGGTGGAGATCTACTCCAAAATAGCCATGAATAAGTTTATCTCTCATCCCTGTCATCTCACGCCATGGGATATCAGAACAAATTTCTCTGGTTGAATGAGAAATATTCTTTGTTGCTTCTCCGATGATTTCGAGCTGTCAGATAACTCCGTCCTGAATCAAAGAGTTCTCCTTAAAATCGGATAAATCGACATCATCAGTATATCTTATAATCTTTGTCAATGCCTCGTGAATGTGCATTAAATAGAGATCATCCTTTTTTGCCATATATCACCCTCCTCTCAATAAGGTTAGCGATATATGGGCTGAGAGCTGCCTCGGTAAGGAGATCGACATCTAATTTGAGCAGATCAGAAATCCGGTTCTCAAGGGCTATGAGGTCGAAAAGTGTTGTATTATCGCCCTCGAATTCAACAATCAAGTCAAGGTCACTGCCCTCTGTGGCGGAACCCCTCGCATAAGAACCGAAAACCTCTGCACTTTTGATACCAGCTTCTCGGAAAATCTCTCCGAGCAGCTCTAAATCAATGTTCTCGATACCCATCACTTCAGCAGGACCATCTTTGTGAAGCCTGTGTGCCCTTCCATCTCCAGTCTTGCGAAGTATATGCCATTGGGCTGGGACTGGCCGGGTCGCCAGCTGAATATATGTCCGCCGGCTGTAAGATTTCCGGAGTGAAGTATCTGTATCATACGCCCCTTTGTGTCGAAAATGGCGAGCTTTGCCTGTCCCGCACGTGGTACATCCACCTCTATCAATGCCTCGGGGTTGAAGGGATTGGGATAGCTGTGTAGGAATAGCTCATCGGGTATGGCATTGGGCGGATCGGTCAGACCTGCGGAAATTGCTGCCATTACATAGACATTGTTTATATACCACCCGGACTCTGTGGTCACGGAGCTGGATCCGAAGTCGAAATAGAGCTGAACTGTACTGCCTGTCCATGGTGACAGGTCTATACACTCGAACTGCCAGAAATTTCCATTGTTTTCGGCTGCATATGCCGGTTGATAGCTGTTCAGGCGATTCCATTGCGATAGCTCATTATCATAGCCAAGCTGTGGATAGACTATGAAGGGTTCTCCCCCATCCACGCTGATTTTTATATTGCCGCCGTCATGATAGCCATAGGAATTGTAGGGCTGGAAGAGATACCAGTGCCACCAGCCAATATAAGGATGAATTATGCCGGATAGATTGATTTCAGGGGTTATAAGATGGGCATCTGCCGAGTCGGAGTAGTCACCTGAGAGCTCAGTCGCCCATACCCTTGTACCCACAGGCACCGATGCCGATGATGGCCCAGATGAGGGCACTCCCCATTCCCAGTCATCATATGTGGCTGCCGAGTGTGTGAAGCCTCCGTTTGAATATCCAATATTATATGTGATATAGGGCGAGCCATTGACAAAAGGGCCATCAAGCATTCCGCTGGTTGGGAAGCGTACAATATCGCCACCTACATTAAACTCGAAGTAGTGGGCATAACCGCCTGCTGCAAAGCTCTGAGTTGTCTCGTAGATCGCACCTGCAGAAGCACTTCCAGATGCCAGACTCATCGAATATGGCGTGCCGTTGACGTAAACCCTTGCATATGATGGCGTTATTCCAGAGGGGCTTTCATAGCCTATGCGGAATGTATAGTCGCAGAGATCTGTGCCAGCCATTGGATAGACATCCCTTCCGCCAATGTAGCCGTTCTCCTCTGATGTGACATAAATATCATCGACAAACCAGCCCTCGCAGTGAAGACCAGGGTCGGTGTCGAGGAGGAAACGAAGGTGGAAGGATGAACCTTCGGCAACATAGCCGGAGAGGTCTATTCTCTCGAGGAGCCAGCCTGCGCTGCGGCCGTTGTAGCCCGCCATCTGATCCCAGGAACTGCCTCCATCTGTAGAGATGTAGACAAAGGCAGAGTCATAGCCCTCTTCTATCTCGTAGTAGTGTGAGAAATTTAGTGTAGGATTCGGTGGAGCCATGATCGAGGGGGTAATAAGTTCATATTCAAATGTATCGCGATAGCAGAAGATGTCCGGTCTGCCGAAATACCAGGAATGATCACCGGAACAGGCCCTGCGTGTGGAGATGAATGGTCCTGACTCTGTGTAGCCGAGATCGCCGCCCTCTACATCGTCGCCATAGCCTGCATTGCCTATGAGCAATATGATGGATTCGGTTGTGCTGTGACCCCTTGATTCGTTGAGTGTGACATTGAGATTGGCATAGTATGGTGTGGGACAACCGCCGGATATATCAAGAACAAAGGCTGTGGCAGGGTATTCTGTCGATGCAGGATCTATGTCTCCATAGTCCGCCGTGTGATCTACAATTGTGATATATGGATCGGATTCGGAGAGTATGCCCTCCACATTGTCTGCATATTCAACAGATGTATTGCCACCTTGAACAAAAAGCTCTATACGCTCACCGGGTTCTGCATATGAGTCGCCATCACCGCCTGCCACATAGTGGCTGCCGACCATCAGATCGGGTGCACGCACAGAGATTGTGAATGTTGCATCCCATGTTGTGTCTGCATCGCTCATTGCAAAGTCGAACTCTATTTCCTGCTGATCTTCAATATCCCCTGCAAGTGTGACTGTAAATGGTGTTGAATTGGTTCTGCTTGTGCCGGAGGCAATTGTGCCGTATGGTCTGGATGAAGCTATGACTGTAGCCCGGGGATCGGTTGTGGATAGATTGCCATATACAGAATATGCCGTTTCTGTGCCCGTATTGGTAACATTGACATAGATATCAATGCTCTCGCCACAGTCTGGAATGTCGTCACCGTCGCCTGCAGGGTCGTCTACGCTGTGGGTATTGTATGCAAGGAGTGGACCATTGCCGTTGACTATGGCAAAGCCGAAATAGGGAATGTGATTATATGCCGTCACAGTTACATATAACGTATCCCCCGGAGATGCTGAAGGGACGGTAAAGTTGACAACACCAGAAGCATTGGTGTATTGAGCCATGTGTATATCGTCGTCATTGGTGACACAGACAAGGGCATCCTCAAGAGGTGCGCCATCGTTTACGGTGACGCTGAAAGAGCCACCTGCCGGGGTGGATGTTGCAGGGTGGGACACGCTCATAGCCTCCGGCGGTGTGAACCAGAGGGCAATCGAGGGATCGCCGAAGACATGATATATCTCAAAGTAATAGTTGCGCCTTGAAGGATAGTCCTGAGCCACAGCCCACAGCCCTTTGTGCTGCATACCACCTATGAAGTAGTAGTCAGCAACAAAGGTGGAGTCGTACATCCTGCGAGCAAAGGCATCGTCCTCGTTCCACATGGTGTTGTTGGATGCGCCCATGAAGGCGAGAGCCGCCTTGTCGGTCTGGCGTATCCATGTCTCTGCAAAGCACTCGTCAACATCGAATTTACCTGTGAGACAAGCATTTGATATAACAAATGGATACTCATTGGCATTGGTGAGATTGCGGACATTGGCCTGGCTGACGCTCGGTGCGTCCCAGTATGTTGTCATACCATGTCCCGTGTAGTTGACTATCATCCTGCCATCGTTGATAGCCGCCAGAACCTGTGAACCGGTGCCTCCATATGCTGCCTGAATTAGATCAATATCAGTATAGCCAATCGGATCAAACCAGGTGTCTGCAATGTACTGCTGAGTCGCCTCGGCTAACTCGTGCCAATATGAATCGTCTGTGGAAGGGAGACATGCCCCCAGCGTCCAGTCTGTGCCGCCACCCAGTTCCCAGCGTTCGTATTCCATATTCCTGTCCATGAGATTGTCCAGCTGTGCATATGTGGTAATCGACCATCTGCCCATAAAGACATCGGGATATATGTCAGTGCCATCGAGTTTGGCATAGTTCAGGTCTGTAGGTGCACCGGATGAATAGGAACCGGAATATGTAGGGACATAGTCCTCGTCTCCAACTATGACGACAAATTGCGGCGGGGGATCGCCGGAGTCATAGCGATTCTGGATGAAATTCTTTATTGCTGTCGTCGTCGTCCCTGCTGTGGATTCATCAACAGCCTCGACCTTGAAGCCCTTGCGGGATTTCCAGCGTGCATATTTCTGGAGTGTGTCGGCAGTGCCGTCTGAGCCTATCATAAGAAAGCCAATGTCCGTTGGGGGGACATAGAGTGGGCGATAGAATCCTGGATTCTCGACACGGCAGTCCATAACCTCACGCCAGTAGTGGGTGGAGAGCCTTTCCTTACGGCGATATGTCTCTGCCTGATCTGCGCCGGGGAGATCTATGCGCAGCTTCAGGCTGGATATTATCCTGAGCATCCCAGTGCCGGGATTGAAATCAACAGGGTGTATCTCGACAATGGCAAGATTATAGTCACGGGCTATGCCTGCATGAAAGGCAAGTGCTGCCTCCTGAAATGTATAGCTGTCCGAGATATAAAAATCCGAATCAAAGGCAAAGGGCGGCTCATATCCTTCTATCTTCAGATATGCCGGTTGTCTGGGGTATACAGTAAAATCAACGGGTATCTCCCTGTATTCTATGTCCTCGATTACGATGACTGGCTCAGCACCAAAGGGTATCTCCACATATCTGCGGAATACAGGCAACTCGGGCAGCCCCTCCTCAACAGAGGGCGCACTGCCGGGAAAAGAAAGCCTTGTGAATGTCCCCTCCTGCGTCCGTAACTCCTCTTCAATCAGCATTGTGCCAGACATCTCGAAATTGATGCTTTCCCAGTCCGTTGAGATATGCCGAAGCTCAGGATAGCCTGCCCCCATCGCCATAGAAACCAACAGAACTACAATTGCGCCAAGCCTTTTATAGAACATATGTCCCCCTCATGATATAAAATCTCTATTGACAGGACTATCGCCCCGATAGACCCCATAAATTTATTATAATGTATTAAAGGGGCTATGACAAGAAAATTGCTACATAAGTGATTGTCATTCTATCGCTTTTTCTATAATTTCGACAATCTTTTTCCCTATATTGTCCGACAGCCCATTGGTTACATCTACTGCAATATATTCCAATCCCCTGAGCTGCTCCCTTAGTGTTTCAGCAGTGCTTGAATCGGTAATTAGCCCTTCGCTGTCATTCCTTTTTGTCAACCTTCTTGCCCTCTCCGCTTGTGTTAACTCCAGAAGTATAAACAGCACATCCTCCCTGGGAATATGACGGAGCGTCCGGGGATAGATAAGACCGACAATTACCGCATGCTCTGCCTTTCCAGCCTTTTCGAGGCAGACCCTGAGGGTTTGCCCATACCATTGATCGCTGCCGTCCCATGGGCGCAGGGCATTGTCGAAGTCGATGAGCTGCCATCTGGGGCTCACAAGATATGGAAGTATGCTGCTCTTTCCTGCCCCCTCTGTGCCAGTGACAATAATCAGCACAGTTTGCAATACTCACTCTCTAAAATAGCATATAGATAGGCATCATAATAGACATCACCCTTTTTCAGGAAGGAGCGTAGAAGCCCTTCCCTCCTCATGCCGTTATTCTCCATCACGCGATATGAGCCGACATTCTCCACTGCACAGTAGGCGATCACCCTGTGAACATTCATCTCGCTAAAGGCTGTGTCGATGAGAAAGGCAGCGGCCTCAGTCGCAATGCCCCTTCCCCACATATCTTTGCGCAGAATATATCCGATCTCTGCCGAATCATAGGGCGCAGAGTGGACTCCACAACCGCCTATCACCTCGCCACAGAGTTCAATGACATATTCCCGGTTCGTCAGGGGGTCGGTGTTCCAGCCAGTGATTACCCTCTCTACAAAGGAGATCGTATCATCCCATGTATTGGGCCCAAAGGTCAGGAAGCGTGTTACCTCCGGATCAGAGCCATAGGCATGGATTGCCTTGACATCCCTTTCCTCCAGAGGACGGATATTCAGGTCTTCAAGATTTACCTTGGTCTTTTGCTTTACCGTCTGTTTCACCTTTGCCATGATCGAAATATCCATTAGTTTTGCTGAAAAGAAAAGGAGAAAAAATGAATAATCCAGTGATGAAGGTGGCGGCTATACACGATCTGTCGGGCTTTGGCAGGGCATCGCTAACAGTTGTAACTCCGATACTCAGCGCAATGGGCATACAGGTTGTACCTCTGCCCACAGCCGTGCTTTCCACACACAGTAAATTCCCTGATTTTCGATTCATAGACCTTACCGATAAATTGCCTGATATTGTTGCCCACTGGAAGGAACTGAACCTTGAGTTCGATGCAATATACTCAGGATTTCTCGGCTCGCCAACTCAGGTGGACATTGTCTCTGACCTGATCACATCCTTCAAAGAAGAGGACCAGCTGGTAATGGTCGATCCTGTCATGGGTGACGACGGCAGGATATACAAGCCATTCACACCGGAGATGGTCGGCAGAATGCGCGAACTGGTGGGCTTCGCCAATATCATAACCCCGAATATGACAGAGGCTGCCCTGCTTCTCGGTGAGAAATTCACGGACTCCTTAGATGACGAAAGAATAAAGAAATGGCTCACAAGACTAACCGAGATGGGACCGAGAACAGCGATCATAACCTCCGTGCCCTTTGGCGAAACCCCTGACAAAACAAGGGTTGTCGCTCTGGACAGAAAAAGCGGACGCTTTTGGCAGGTTAAATGTAACTATCTGCCAGCCACTTATCCCGGCACAGGTGATGCCTTTGCGTCGGTTGTATGCGGCAGCCTTTTGACAGGTGACAGCCTGCCCATAGCCCTCGATAGAGCTGTGTCCTTCACTTCAATGGGTGTGCGCGCCACCTTCGGATATGACTATGACACAAGGCAGGGCATCTTGCTGGAAAGAGTTCTCCCCACCCTCAACCAGCCGGTGAGTCAGGCCAGCTATGAGATGATTTGATAATCGGTCTTGTGTATACAGCTTTTATATAACTCATCTGTGACCTGATTTTCTCCCTTAACTTAAGCAAATGGGAGAAGAATCACAAATTTTCACCTACTCTTTCCTCCCATCCTATCCAAACAAAGAGAGGTGCTGCCTTTGGGAATGCCCCTCGACAATTGAAACGCTAAAGAAAGACCAATAAATATTCTGAGAGAAAAATAGCACCTTCCCTTCTTTTTATTTGACAATGGCCGATAATGGACTATAATAGACAATAGAGGACATTGAATAATCATTATGGACAAAACAGAGAACTGGTGGTCAGTATGAGCGAAAACAAAGATAGGGACAGTTTGTCAGAGTTTTCAGCGGATCAGATTTTGACACTCTCGGAGGTTGCAGAATATCTGAAACTGTCGGAGAAGACCATTGGTCGAATGGTTAAGAAAAACGAGATTCCCTGCGCAAAAATAGGCTCCCAGTGGCGTTTCTCCCGCAGGATGATTGACGACTGGCTATTCTCCAGAATGCAGGTCATACCCAGAAATGACATAGCAAGGCTCATTGAGAACGACGGGGGTATTGTGCCAATCTCAAGGCTCATAAGGGAAGAACTCACCATAGAACTTGAACCTGACACAAAGGAGAATATCCTCGGCAGAATGGCGGAACGGCTTTTCGAGAAGGGCTATATCCACAATAGCACGGAGTATCTTGCAAGACTTATCGAGAGGGAGAATATGGCGTCAACAGCCATAGGCAGGGGCATTGCACTGCCCCACATAAGAAATCCACGCGAAAATCCCGAGGACAATGGCCCGGCCATACTCGCTGCCATATGCAGAGAGGGCACAGATTTCAACTCCCATGACGGAGAACCAACCTATCTCTTCTTTCTGCCTGTCACAGACAGCGAGGTTGTCCACCTGCGCATTCTCGCCGAGCTTGGCAGACTTTTCTCCGGTATTGACGATATAAAACCATATATGGATAATAATGTCTTATCTCTCATCTTAGAGATGGAAAAGAGGGTGTAATGGAGCTTAGGGAGACTTTGCAGTTCATCGACCCTGCCTTTGATGGCAGGACAAAGGACGATGTACTCAAGAGAATAGCAGAGCTTGTCGGTGACTCCGACAGTGAAGATATCTACAATGCCCTGCAGGAAAGGGAAATGGCTGGCAGCACAGGCTTTGGCAACGGCATAGCCCTGCCACATGCCCGGCTGGAGAGTATAGACAGCTTCAAAGTCGGCATTATTGTTTCACAAAAGGGCATCGATTTCGACGCTGTTGACGGCAAAAAGGTACGCATATTCGCATTTATTGTTGGTCCAAAGGAGAAAAGAACAGAGCATATCTCCATTCTCTCAGCACTATCAAGGGTTCTGAAGTCAGAAGACGCCAGGAAAGACATCCTTGCAGCAAAGGATAGCGAGGATCTCAGAAAAAGATTCCTATCCCATGCAGCACCTGAAACCGGCAAAAACATGGACAACAAGCCCAGATGCCTCTTTTCCGTCGTCATCCAAAGACAGGAATACTTTTCTGATATTCTTGAGCTTTTCTCAGCAGAGGTTCCCGGAGAAATATCAGTGCTGGAAGCCTCCAATGCCGGCAGGTATCTCCACTCCATGCCCCTTTTCGCAGGCTACTGGAACGAGAAACCCGACAATTTCAACAGGATCATACTCGCAGTCGTTGACAAGACCATTATGAATGACCTTGTGCGCAGAATCCAAACCATACTCGACGGTGACAATGAAGGTATACACATAGCAGTACAGGATCTTATATATTCCTGGGGCAAACTGGATTTCTGAGGTGCATAATGAACTGGTTGAATACACTGCAGGGTCACATCGCTGACCTCCACATAGCACCGCTGCTCTTGATAGGCATGATGACGCTGATCGCCTTCTACTTTGGCAAGACCATGAAGTATATCAAGCTGCCTTCGCTCATTGGCTTCATGATCATTGGCGTTCTTCTGGGACCTTCGCTTTTCAATTTTCTTTCTGAGCATTTACAGGGGAGTTTTTCCTTTATCTCTGAGATGGCTCTGGGCTTTGTGGCTGTTAGCATAGGTCTGGAGCTGAACATGAAAAGCCTGAAAAGACAGGGAAAGGGAATAGTCATCGTTATACTTCTTGAATCCTTTATGGCCTTTGCTCTGGTTTTCGGGGCTGTCTTTCTTTTCACAAGGGATTTGCCTCTGGCTCTTATATTCGGTGCCATTGCACCTGCCAGCGCACCGGCAGGCACCGTCGCCGTTATACAGGAATACAAGGCAAGGGGCAGCCTGACACAAGCACTATACGCCGTTGTCGGATTCGATGACGGGCTTGGAATCATCATCTTCGGCTTTGCTGCGGCCTTTGCTCGCTCCATCCTGATAGCCGAAAGCGGAGGTGGCAACGCAGGTTTCCTTGAGATGCTGCTCGTACCCTTTGCAGAGGTCATAATGAGCTTCATATCGGGCATAGTCGGTGCTGCTGTTTTCATTTTCCTCGCAAGGCGACTGAGCTCATCAAGGGATATCTTCATCCTGCTATTCGCTATTGTTCTTAGCCTGACAGGTCTGAGCAATATGTGGCATATGAGCCTGATACTCACGAATATGGTCATGGGCTTCATCATAGTAAACACTCAGGGCAATCAGCTCCTTGAGAGGCTGCACACAGAGCTTGAGATGACCATGCCCCTTTTGTTCATTCTCTTCTTTGTGCTTGCAGGTGCGAATCTCCATGTTGCTGCACTGCCGGCACTCGGCCTTCTCGGACTGATATATATTCTCGCAAGATCGGTCGGACTCGTCAGCGGTGCTGCCATAGGAGCAACACTCGGAAAGATGGAATCGAAGATAAAGAAATACCTCGGCATGGGCATACTCTCACAGGCAGGTGTAGCCATAGGCCTTGCCCTTATAGTCAAGAATGAGTTCGTGGAGTTTGGTTCACACGGTGAAAGGATAGGAGCAATTGTAATCACAACGGTTACAGCCACCTGTATCTTCTTCGAGCTGATAGGCCCAATACTCACAAAGATAGGCCTTGAAAAAGCAGGAGAGATAACAAAACATTGAATTCAAATGCCAGGGGCAGGCAAAATAAACCTGCCCCCCGAATTATATTCTATTCCATAATATATACAAAATTAGAAAACACAATCGCCTGAATTAGCTTGCCTATTGCAAATAATCTTGCTATTATGTATTTATGGTTCAAAGCAGAGAACATAGCCTGCGAACCCTGCAGAAGGAACAGGACAAAATCTTCATCGAAAGCTGCATAGCCGGAGATCAGGAAAGCTGGACCAACCTTTTCAATATTCACCTTCCGCCACTGAAATACAAACTTCGCTTCTGGGTTCTCGATGCAGGCGGATGCGATGCTGACATAGAAGATATTTTCTCAGACTATACACTCCGCCTTTTCAAGGACGATTTCCAGAACCTCAAAGACTTCCTCAAGTCAGGCAAAGAACTCGGTGCATGGCTCTATAACGGCATCCGCTGGGAATTCCGCGCATGGCTCAAAGCAGACATAAGACGCAAAAACAGATTCGAGAAAATCACCTCCTGGCTCCAGATACCAGGCGATCAGGATGCCTGCCTCGAACTGCTTCCTGATATTCTCGACGATTTCGTAGCGACACTTTCACCCTCTGAAAGTACATACATCTCACTGTCCTTCGATGAGCTACTCGATGATCGCGAAATAGCCGAAAGACTGGAAATGTCATGGGAAGGCGTTCGCTCCAAACGCTTCAGACTCAGGAAGAAGTTCAAAGACCACCTCCAAAGAAAACTGGTCTTCTAAACCCCTTTGATATACCCTGTATAGATTTTATATTTTCGCGAAACATCCCCCCAACTTCCGCTTTTCATTATGTACCCACAAAAACCCACCCAAAAAGGCGGGGCATTGAATGGATGGATAGGGCGGTCACTGTGCAGCTGATATGAGCGGTCAGTGAGCTGTTAATATGAGCGGCAATCGGGTGTACAGACTATAAACGGTCATTGATTGAACAGAAGGGGCGGTGAATAATACTGGCGGCAATTGAGTAGCTGCTATGGGCGGCCTTCAGCAGTTGACATTGTTGATCATTGAGTAGTTGCCATGGGCGGCCATTGAGTGAGAGGACAGGGCGATTAGCACTGCCAGTAACCAGAAGGGGGGTTTGGGCATAGGAATAAAGCTATGCAAACAACAGTCCAATAGATCTGATGACAAACACGATTGCAACTGCAGATAATAGACGGTGGCTCAAGAAATAAAATTATAATTGGGCAGCAACTATTACTTGCGTTTCAGGCCAGCAATAGCTAAATTGTAAATTGTATTTTAGTTAGAGGAGAGCAGTATCACAAGAGAAGACGAGAAATATTTCGACCACTTGCTCAAAACTTTATACAGAGCAAAAAAGGGAACAACACCAAATCCCTATCTTTCACGCCTTTACGTAGATGTACCCCGGCAGAGCTGGAACAACCTCACGGGCGATGGAGATATCTATGAGCCATTCCAGCATGGGAGCCCTGCACCTCAATCCCCTAAAAGATTTTTCGGGAACAGTAAATATTCAGTCTATATCGAAAAGGCATCTGAGGGCATAGACCTAACCGTCCGCATCAATAAGCTCAAGAACGCAGAATTCCTGTCCTTCCATAAAAACGGCGGTCAAAAGGTGATCCGAAGAATATCCTTCAATACAGCCTCCATGCTCATCAGGGAGAAGGGCGAATACATCATCGAGATTCTCGACCAGAGCAGCAAATTGCTGGAGACCTTCGATATCTTCATAGAAATATAGAAAGTTCAAATACAATCATTTTTGGGTGAGTATACCTATCTATTTTCGGGGACCGGGAAAAAGGCAAGGAAGCAGTTGCCGTCCTTTTTTCTCTCTGCCTTAACATAGCCATCGTGATCCTCAACAGTCGACTTCACGAGTGCCAACCTCAGACCGCTGCCTGTTCTCGGGCTGCGTCCTCTGTAGAATGGCTCGAATAGATGATGAACATCCTCGGCAGGTATGCTCCGTCCGTCGTCAAAGACCTCCAGAACAACATATTTCCCATCCTCTGAAATTCCCAGTGAAACCCTGACATCACCCTCGATGTCAATGGCATCTACGCTGTTTTTGATCAGGTTTTCTATGCACTTTGTGAGTCGCGCCTGATCACCTTTTATCAGAGGAAGACCCCGCTCAGGGAAGAATTCGATCTGAACTGCGGGATTCTCCTCCCTCAAGATGCGGAAGGAATTGCTCCTTATATAGTCGAAGAGAATGCTGTTCAGATCGATCTCGAAGAGGTCCGGCTGCTGCTCGTGGGAAAGGTGTATCAGATCAGAGACAATATTCTTGCCAATGCTGCCTGCCTCTCGAATTCTTGCGAGATATTCCTCTATCTCGGAGTTGTTCTCAATATATCTCTCGATGAGGTCAGGATATGCCTCGATGCTCGTCATGATATTCTTCAGCTCATTTGCGACACCTCCGGCTAGCCTTCCGAGCAATGCCCTCTTCTCCGATTCGATAAGGATTTCCTCCATCCTCTTCTCCTCAGTTATGTCGACATGAGTGCCTATGGCCCTGCGTGGCTGATTGTTGACATCCCTTTCCACAACCTTGCCGTGCGTGAGGAAAGTCTTCCACTCACCATCCTTGGTCTTGATGCGGTGCTCTATCTGGAATTTCTCGGTTCTGCCCTTGAGGTGATTATTGATGGCGTCCTCGAATTCCGGTCTGTCCTCGGGATGAACTATCGATTCCCATGCCCTGAAATGATTTTCGAGCTCATTCCGCTCATAGCCGAGCAGATCGAACCAGACGCCGTTATGAGTCAGCTCGCCTGTCTTTATATTCCAGTCCCATATGGCCTCGTTGGCACTCAAAAGAGCAAGCTCCAGCCTTTCGCGGGACAGCTTCAGCTCGGAGAGTGCACGTTCTCTCTCTGTATTGTCGATGAGAATGCCGCGAACACCAATGGCTTTTCCATCACGAACAACAGGCAGAGAATAGATCAAGACAGGAAAGTGGCTACCATCCTTTTTTATGCCGGAATATGTAACACTCGGGAGTTTCTCACCCCTTGCCATTTTCGACATCCTTTCAGCAACCTCTGGCAGATCCTTCTCTGCGATAACCTGCCTTACCTTCAGCCCCTTTTCCAGGTCTTCCCTCGAAAGACCGAACATAGCCAGACCATTGTCATTTACGTATATGAAATTTCCCTCATTGTCCATCTCGAAGACTGTCTGTGGAAGAAGATCCGAAAGAACATTGAACCTGTTCTCGCACTCCTTCAGGTTGAGCTCTCTTTTGAGCTTGCCTGTAATGTCCCTGACAAAAGCCAGTGCATGCCTCTTGCCGTCATAGACAATGGGTGATAGTGCAACCTCAGCCATTCTTTCTCCCTCTAGACTGACCTCGAACATCATAGATTCTTCCCTGCCGGATATTATGTCCTTCAGGGCTTTCTTGATTTTTTCTCTCTCATCGTGTCCAAAGATAGCCTCGGGAAGCATCTCGGCCATGGTCTCCTTTGACTTTCCTGTCAATTCGATGGCCTTGTCATTTGTATATACAATCCTTGCAGTATCGATCACAAAAATTGCATCTAGACCTGCGGAAATGATAGCCCTGCTTCTCTCTTCGCTCTCTGTAACCTTCTGCTCCATCAGCCTGCGCTGGGTTATGTCAATGAAGGAACACTGAACATATTTATCACCGAGTATCTCAATACCCGAGCATGATACCTCAACAAAACTGATACCCCCGTCTGAACGGATAAGCTCCGCCTCGATGTGGGGATATTCACCTTTGCGGGCGAAGAGCACCATCTTCTCCTTTATCTCATCGAGTTTCTCTGGATTTACAAGGTGGTCGAGCCTCCTGCCCTTTATGGCCTTGATGTCCTTGAGCCCGAGAATATCGAGAAAGGCATTGTTTGCGTATTCAATGCGATGATTCCTTGAAATTGCGATGCCGACTGATGATGTCTCAACCAAAGAGCGATATTTCTCCTCCGACTCCTTGAGCATCTCTTCCATCGCCTTTCTGTCTGTAATGTCTCTCGCCACCGCCAGAGAGGATGGCTTCCCCCCATAGTTGATATCGCCTATGATGAACTCAAGATGCCGAGACTCACCATCGCGGGTGACAATCCGGGCTTCGAACTTCGTGCTCTTTCTCCTTTGACCGACAGCATGTGATTTTGCGATGTCCAGGATAACAGACCTGTCTTCATTGTGCAGAAGTTCCCAGAGATTCTTGCGATAGAGCTCCCTTTCGGTGAAACCGGTGATCTTCAAAGCCTGAATATTTGCAAAGACCATGCGCTCCTGTTGATAGATGAAAATCGCATCGTGGGACTGCTCGACAAGGGCCCTGTATCTCTCATCAGTCTCCCTCTTCTGAAGCTCTGTCTCCTTTTTGTCGGTGATATCGCGGAGTATGCCCTCAATACCTATGAACCTGGCATTCTTGTCGTATGCTGCCTGCAGATTGGCCTCTACAAAGACATCTATGCCGCCGCGGGAACGCATGACTATTTCACGGTTGGTAATTCTGCCAAATCTCTCAAGATCGCTGATTATCCGCTGCCAGTCTTCTGAATCTCTGAAACAGGAACCGGGAAAATCCATTCCGAGCATATCCATTGCTGTTCCATAGCCGAGTAACCGCACCCCGGACGGGCTGATAAGGGTAAGAATTCCACCTTTATCTGTGCGGAAATACACATCTATGATATGCTCGAACATTGATCTGTACTTCTGCTCCGCCTCGGAGAGCGCTTCCTCAGTCAATACACGTTCTGTAATATCCCTGAGTGTCGCATTGAATCGAACAATTTCACCGTCTTGCCTCTCTGCCTCGGACATCTCCTCAACATGGGTATATGAGCCATCCTTGTTCTTCATCCGAAAGGCGGTGGGAAATGTCTTGCCCGTGCGCATTGTCAGGCGGAAATCTGTCTGAACGGTCTCCACGTCCTCAGGGTGTATGAAGTCTATCATATCCCTTCCAACAATCTCCTCAGGGGTATAGCCGAAACGTTCTATGCGGGGGGATACATATATTATCTGTCCGGATGTATTGTAGGAGAAAATCAGATCATAGTTGTTCTCGACCAGATTTCGGAAATGCTGAAACTCGTCTATACCGGCCTCAGCCGAATAGTTTCCATAATCCTCGAAAATCTCACGGAGACGAACACGATACTGTTCAGGAAGCTCCTTGAGTATACTCTCAAAATCTTTTCTCATTCTCTACGCTCTTCTAGACAAAGTGGGAGGGAAAAAGGGAACAGCAGAAAATATGCAACTACAAAACAATCGTAGAAAGTTCTCTATATCACTCCTGTTTATTTACATTTAATATATTAATCAACGGAGTAAATGCAAGTGGCAGTTACTTTTTTTTTGACTGATGTCGGGATTTTAGCTGGCTTTCATTGACATTATGCATTCTTAATAGATATAAATCACGGAATAAGATGGACTCTTTGGAACCCTCTAAGCTGCATAATCACCCTGTCTCGCAATAACAATTGCTTGCTGAAAAAAACTCTCAGCCTTTCACCGCCCGAAGAGATTTTTCTAAACCCCTTCCCCTTTATGCCGAAAAGACAGGGAGGGAACAATCAGACAGTCGAGACCGCTCCCAGGTGTTTCAAAAAAAGGTTCTTGCTTTGGATCTTCCTTTTGCCCCATTTAGATACCATTTCAGGGCCTGAGCATCTGCGGATGTCCAGCCTCAAGGGGGGACTGTTTATGGGGGGATTGTTCCCTTTTGCTTTTTTAAAGATTTGCACAGAACTTGCGTAAACAGATGAAACACATATCTTAGATTCATGCCAAAGAAGCAATACACACAGGAAGAGCTGAGACAGCGTCACTATGACGACATCCGCAATGAACTGGAACACTTCAAGACGGAAAAGGAACGAGTACGCTCCATAGTCGGACAGATCGGGGCTGTTCCGCGGCAGAGCGTCAAGATATTCAATATAGTTTTCCTGATAGTTGTTATTGCATGCATCCCCCTTTCCCTGCTCACCCACGGCATATTGCAGCATCTTATTCTGGAGCTTGCAATCGCAGCCATATCCCTTAAGCTGATCTGGATCATGCACACACAGACGCGGGTCAATCACTTTCAGCTCTGGGTGCTGACATCCCTTGAATGGCGGGTCAACGAGATGATGCGCCTTCTGCAGGACATGGACGAGAAGATCGAGAATATCTGCTCAGCCACAGGAGCACCTATACCCGAGGACACATATGAGCCAAAGTCACCACCCCCGGACATGGAAAAGGCAGAATGATGCGCGGTCCCTTCCCTGAATTCTCCTACAAAAAGCTCTTCGATCTCGCCCTGAGAAAGATGAGACAGGGTGTACACTATTTCGACATGATATCGCCAGGGGACAGGATTATAATCGGCATCTCCGGCGGCATGGACTCCCTCGCCCTTCTTAGCCTCTTTGGCAGCAATAAGAACAACTGGACTGAGATGATCGAGATTATCCCCCTCCATATTGCCGCAGGTTTCGACTCAGAATCTTCGGAAATAGCCCTGATGAAAGACTTCTGCGAAAGGCTGGGATACCCTCTGCGCATCGAATACAGGGATATCGAGTCAAAAGCATTTGCAGAGGATGCCCCATTCAATCCCTGCTTCATATGCTCACGTATGCGCAGAAAGGCAATATTCGAGACAGCAGAACTTATGGGTGTGACAAAGGTAGCCCTGGGTCACCATCAGGACGACCTGATAGAGACATTCTTCATAAATCTTCTGTTTGGAAGGGAACTTGCAGGCTTCAGGCCAAAGCAGGAACTGTTTGGCGGCAAGTATCACATAATCAGGCCCATGTTTCTGCTTGAGAAGAAATATGTCGAGGGTCTTCACGCCAAAAGACCGATGCCCATACTTTCCAAGTCCTGCCCTGCCGATGGGGACACCAAGCGCGACAGCGTTCGAATACTCCTCGAGAATATCTATAGGGAGAATCCCAAGTCAAAGAAGAACATCCTGCGCGCACTATTCCATGTCAAAAATGACTATCTTATGGCCGACTACAAGGACTTCCTCAAATATATCTGAGCAATACCCTGAACGCATAGGGCAGAAATCCGGTTTATCATTTTCCTGACAATACAATTTTCCTCGAAAAAAAAGGGCGACCTCGCCGGTCGCCCTTCACTCTCCTTATGTCTCCAATTTAGTCGCTGATCCTTGTTACGTGGAGGTTAAAGTTGAAAATCTCGATATCTGTAGTGCCTGGTTTATTGGCTCTGTTGCGCATTTTCAACGTTATAACATCTCCTGCAGAGAGCCTGAGAAGACCGGAAAGGGATGAGCTCTTCATCTCGCCATTTGAGGCTACGTCTGAGAAGAGAATATATTTTGTCTGAAGGGTATCGTTCACGTAGATGCCCATTGCAAATTCTGTTCCAGAGGGACCTGAGAAGGATATGGACAGATTCATCTGGAAGAGATTTGCTCCTTCAGGACCTACGACAATGCTGTCAGCACCAGATGTTGCATTGACAAAGACATAAGGCGCACCGGTCTCCTCGCCCTTGCTGGCCTGACTCATTGCAACCCATCCCGCTGAAGATGGTAGAGTAACTGTAGTTCCTGTTGTATCGTCGATATAGAGTTCTCCGACAGCCCTTGTTATTGAGGCACCAACATAGTTCAAAGGCATCCATACTATCTTGCCATCGCTGGAGAGGGCAAGGATGGAGTCAGCAGTGGAGTCAACCTCTATGTTGCCGAGGAACATGCTGTCCCGAACATTGAGCATACCATTGATCTGAGTATTATCGTCAAGCTCCAAAAGGTCGCCGACCGCCTGTATGCTGTCTGCTATGAGCTCGCCATTGACCTTGAGCTGGCTCATAACGACCATAGTATCGGACTCGTCGCCTGTTGTGCGCAATGTGTCGAATTCAGAGCTTCCACT
>NPID01001956.1_pt2 | contig 72350 bp, 55 predicted proteins | sample 8637491 | NCBI WGS metagenome assembly NPID01 (sample SAMN07420843, study PRJNA396082) | bioreactor metagenome | isolation source: sample BA6 brine-fed electro-methanogenic bioreactor BA | place: Japan: Kochi | collected 2016-06-14 | reverse complement strand
AAACAGCTTAATCAAACCCCAAAAATATTTTCACCATTAGCTGAATAATTACACAAAAATAAGTGTAATTTAGGGTACTTTTTTACGGACACAGGCCTTAACTTAATAAACGCTAAATGCCAAACCAAGCCCTAATTAGTAGGCTAAACCAAAGGATTGAGCAACTTGAACAGCAAAACAGAACACTTCAAGAAGCACTAAACCAAATGGCTACGGCCAATGCAATTTCTTCAATCAATGAAGAAAGCCAAACTCATTATAGGTCAGCTGAACTAATTAGCCATGAGCTAGAAACGAGCAAGGAGCGTTTTCAGTCCTTAGTTAACCTTCTTCCCCAAACAGTTTGGGAGGCTGATAATAAGGGGGTTTTTACTTTCATAAATAATTATGCAACTATTGAGTTTGGCTACAGCTCCACCGAAGCAATTGGAAAGCTTAGTATTGTAGATACAGTAATACCTGAGCAACAACCATTGGTAATAGAAATGGTAAAAGAAGCTTCAGCTGGAATAGGTATTGGGATTGAGTTTACATTTATCCGTAAAGACGGTAGCACTTTCGAGGGCTTAGTTCACTACTCTCCCATTATTACCAAAGGGGATCTAAAAGGGTACCAAGGCATCATTACCAACATTAGCGCACAAAAGCAAATTGAGGCAAAGCTTAAAGAAAAAGAAGAACTTTACAGGCTTATTGTTGAAAACCAGAATGACCTTGTTGTTAAGGTAAATCCAAATAACAAATTTACCTACGTAAGCCCAAGCTACTGTAAGTATTTTAATAAAACAGAGGAAGAACTGCTTAAGCAATCATTCTACCCCTTAGTTCACGAAGATGACCGAGATAGCACTGCCGAGGCCATGAAGAGGCTTTTTACAAAGCCTTACTATTGCTACCTCGAACAAAGAGTAATGGTTGAAAACGAATGGCGATGGCTTTCATGGGTCGATACATCGGTACTCGACAGCAATAATAATGTTGTTGAGATAATTGGTGTTGGCCGAGATATTACTGAACAAAAAACTGCAGAATACAACCTCAAAGAGAGTAACAGTCGTATGAATGCCATACTAACGGCTATCCCTGATTTAATCTTTATTTTTGGGCGAGATGGCACTTTTCTGGAGTATTACGCAACGGGCAATGAAATACTTTATACTTCTCCAACCAAGTTTATTGGAAAAAAGGCACATGAAGTATTACCGCCTCATCTCGCAGAAATAAACCAGCAATACCTTACTAAAGCTTTCGAAACAAATGAGAAACAAAGTTACAGCTATTCGCTGGAGATAAATGACACCACTCGATACTTCGATGCTCGAATGGTTCTGCTCGACAATGAAAGAGCGCTCTCGATAGTTAGAGATATGACCTCCCAAAAGAGAATCCAAAAGGCGCTAATAATTAGCGAGGAAAACTACCGAACCATTTTTGAGCTAGCCACCGACTCCATATTCATTCACGATCCGGAAACGGGTGCTATAATTGATGCGAACAGAAACGCCATTGAATCGTACGGACTAAAAACACTTGATGAACTTAAAAATTTCGGGTTCTACTCCGAATCTCCCTATGGATTCGATGAGGCTTTAAAGTGGATGAAGAAATGCGTAACCCACGGCCCTCAGGTATTCGAATGGTTAAACAAAAGAGCCGATGGTACCTATTTTTGGGAAGAAGTACATTTGTCGTTAGCCAAACTTTTAGGAAAGGATCGGATTATCTCGCTTTGTAGAGACATAACAAAAAGAAAAAGTATTGAAGAACGACTTAAAGCAGCAAACCGCGAGCTAAAAAACCGAAACGAGGAGTATGCAGCGCTTAACGAAGAGTATGCCACCCAAAACGAGGAGCTACAAGAAGCCAAAGAAAAAGCCGAAGAAGCCGATAGGCTAAAAAGCGCATTCTTAGCAAATATGAGCCACGAAATACGAACCCCAATGAATGCAATTATGGGTTTCTCCAGCTTGCTTGAGCGTGGCCAAACCACTCCCGAGAAAGGAAAACAGTATGCTGAAATAATTAAACGTAGAAGCAACGACTTGCTTAAAATTATTGACGACATACTTGATATCTCAAAAATTGAGGCAAACCAAATGGTTATGAGCCCAACCGTAGGTAATGTAAGTAAACTTCTTGATGAGATACTTGAGTACACTCTTACTAAAACCGAGGTTGATACAAATAGCAATGTACGCATTAGTATAGTGAATCAGCTAGTTGACAACCCAATAATTGTTACTGATTTTGGAAGGCTTAAACAGGTACTTTTTAACCTAACCGAGAACGCCCTTAAGTTTACGCATCAGGGCTCAATTGAAATTGGATGTAACAAGCACAGCTCAGGTATGCTCCTATTCTACGTAAAAGATTCTGGAACCGGAATTCCCTTGGAGATGCACGATACAATATTCGAACGGTTCCAACAAGCGCACAAAAATGTGAACATTGGGGGCACAGGGCTTGGCCTTGCTATTTGCAAAGGAATTGTCAACCTACTTGGAGGTGATATTTGGATTGAATCGGAAGAGGGCAAAGGCTCTACCTTTTTCTTTACAATTAGCCACACCTTACCAAATACGGTTGAAATTGAACCCGAAACAACCAACAATAATAGCCAAGCGATAAACGGCACAATACTAATTGTTGAGGATGATGAGACAAACGCCTCGTACCTGAAAGAAATTTTAGTTCAAAAAGGAGCAAATACACTAGTTGCCGAAACAGGCAGAAAAGCGTTACAGCTAATTGCCGAAAACCCAAACATTTCCGTAATTCTTTTAGACCTAAAACTTCCCGACTATAACGGACTGGAGCTAATAAAACACTTTAGAAAAATATCGCCCAAGGTTCAAATCATAATCCAATCAGCATTTGCAACCAACGAGGACAAGCAGCTTGGAATAAAGCATGGCTGTAGAGGTTATCTGACAAAACCTATAAATCCCGACAACCTGTTAAAGGAGATTCAGCTAGCCTTGGTATCAAGATAATTTTTAATACCTTTAAACCTTAACCTATAAAACCAAAGAAATGAGAAAACTAATCATTGTAGCAATTGCTATTACAGGCCTTTTAGCTGTAAGCAGCTGCGGATCAAAGGAGAAAAAAGAAGCATCGGACTACACGTCAACCTTTGTGCCCATGGAGGTTGAAATACCTGCAGAACTGCAGGATAACCCCGAAGCAATAGAATACATTAATGGCATGACCAAGGCCGTTGATGCATACGCTATGGCACTCGACAAAGTTGCTGCCGAGATTCACAAAATGGGACTAAAAGAAGGCGAAGAACCAAGCACCATGCAAAAAATAAAACTAATACAGGTTTTAGCTACGCATTTTGAAGATTTGAGTAAATCGGCCGAACCATTCTTCAATTTTATGGAGGAGAGCAACTACCTTAAAGGTGAACTAAGTGACGAGGAAGCATTGGCTTTTGCCACTGTTCTGGAACGGTTTGAAACACGAATGACCGAATTGGAACAAAAATACGAAAACCTTAACTCAATTGCTGGTCAAACAGCTGACTACTAAAAAAAATGGGTCGGGCAAAAGCCCGACCCAACCCCTAAAACTTAAACCAAACTAACAGAAAAAAGGGGTTAATACTTGGGTTTATCTGTTTGTAAATCTTCGTTCAACTTCGCCCCAGTTTACAACCTGCCAAAAATTTTCAATATAATCAGGCCTACGATTTTGATATTTCAAATAGTAGGCGTGCTCCCATACATCAAGGGCAAGTAGCGGGTAACCCTTCACCTCAACAACATCCATTAGCGGATTATCCTGATTTGGCGTTGATATTATTTCAAGTTCACCATCCTTGTCGATTAGCCAAGCCCAACCCGAACCAAAACGCGTGGCTGCTGCGGCGCTAAACTTCTCCTTAAAGCTTTCGAATGAGCCAAACTTTGCGTTAATTGCCTCAGCAACTTTACCTGTAGGTTTACCACCTCCATTGGGCGACATAACTGACCAGAATAGGTTATGGTTATAAAAACCTCCCCCGTTGTTTCGAACAGCAGCCGAGTGCTTGGAAACATCCTTTAGAATTTCTTCAATTGACATATCGGCTAAAGGAGTGTTTTCAATGGCCTTGTTTAAGTTATTTGTATACCCTCCATGATGCTTTGAATGGTGAATTTCCATGGTTTGTGCATCAATGTATGGTTCCAGTGCATTGTAGCTGTAGCTTAATTTTGGTAATTCAAATGACATATCGTTTCAATTTTTAAAGTTTACTATTTAGATTGTTTCTAAATACACAAACAGCGCAAACCAAAAATTGTTCAGCAAACGAAAACTAGATTGGAAAAACTATATTAAAAGGAGTGAATTAGGAGTCGACCTTTTTACCATTAGGCTTTACTTGGTGGATAACCTCGCGCTTTACATGGTAAACCTCAATGCCTAGAAAGAAATAATGGATATCCCAAAACTCTACATACCACTTGTCGTCAAGCGAGTGAATGGTTTCGAGCAGAACTTTTGACTTACCAAAAAAGGGGCGCTTTACTATATCTTGCGAGCTAACTTTTTCCATTAAAAATTAATTTACTCCTAAAAGTAACTAAACATAAGCAGTTAAGCAAATGTCCAAATAAATAAACAACCAGTAAAAAAATTGGTTCAATTTCCGTCAACTGTAAAGCGCTGTTTATCAAAATACTTAGTTGTGGCACCTAAAGAATGAGGCATTTAGGCTAAACGAAGATAGGCTCAGCTATTACATATTGCTTAAATTCCTCAAAGCTTGCCGACCGATTAAGCAAATCGGCAACTGCTTGCTTACCCTTTTCACCCAGATCGATTGTAAAGCTATTTACGTAAAGTGAGATATGCTTTTGCATAACTTGCTCATCCATTTCCTGAGCATATTTTTTTATAAACGGCATTACAACTTGAGTGTTTGCAAAGGCAAACTCAACGCTTTGCCTAGTTAGGCTGTTAAGCTCATGCTTTACCTTTTCGGGTAAACATCGCCTAACCGCAATACCGCCCAACGGTATTGGATGAGATGATGTTCTCTCCCAGAAATCACCCAGATCAATAATCTTTTTAAGCCCTTTTTGCTCGAAGGTAAAACGGCCTTCGTGAATAAGTACACCCACGTCTGCTTCGTTTTGCAAAACGGCCTCCTCGATATCGGAAAAAAGGTAAACCTGTTTGTTTTTGGCTTTTGGAAAAGCAAGGGTAAACAGCATGTTTGCGGTAGTTGTTTCGCCCGGTATGGCCACTTTTGCATGCTCCACCTCATCGGGGTAAATTTTTCGTTTCGATACCACCAAAGGGCCAACTCCCCTACCCAATGCGCTTCCTGCCGTTAGCAGTTGGTAGTTTTTACTAATCATTGGGTAAAGAGCATAGCTAATTTTTACCATATCAACCTGAGCATCTAGCGCAAGCCTATTTAGCTCCTGTATATCGGCTAAGGCATAATCGAAGCTATAGTTTACATCACTTAAACGATTGTTAGCTAACGCTTCGAAGATAAAAGTATCGTTTGGGCAGGTGGAAAAAGCGAGTTGAATTTGCATAGGTAAACTTCATTTTTAAAAAACCAATACCTCATTAATGGCTTTAGCCAAATTGCTAATTGCTAAAGGCATATCCCAGCGCTCGCGGTTACGAGGCTCAACCCAATTTGATATTGAGCGAAGGCACAAAAAGGGAACTTTTACCTGCAAACACGAATAGAACACGGCAGCGCTCTCCATGGTTTCAACTTGAGGGGTATAGAGTTTTTCAATTTGTTCAATTAAAGCAGATGAACCCGATGCCTTAGCAACCGTAATCCCCTCTACAAGGGGAAAATTTCTTGCAGCAGGGAATGCATTTAACCAGTCCCAATGCATCCAACCGTTTTTATAAGGAAATCGATTTGGAATGGAAAATCCTAAATCGAACTGCGAAACAAAGGAGCCGTTATCGTCAGCTCCGTAATCGGCAAAAGTATCGCATTCAATAATTACAACGCTACCAAGTTCAAGGCTTTTATCGTATGATCCGGCAACACCAACGTTAACAACCTGTGTTATTGGCAAGGTGAAAAGTGCTTTTGCTAAATGAAATGCTGTTGCAGCAACACCAACGCCTGTTATCAAGAGTGATACCTCGGGCGAAAGAGCTACTAAAGATCCATGCTCAACTTGTTTTCCCTTTAAAAGAGGTTTTACCTCATGTTCGGTTGCCGATACGATTAGTTTCATGGGCATAAAAAAGTTGAGTAAATATAGTATTTACCCAACTAATATCAATGCGAACCACCTTTACTCCGCATCAGGATCGAGCTTCTTCTTGCGAATGCGAAGCATAAGATCAACTAAATCGTACTTATAGGTAACGGAGATGCCAAATCCGCGGTTTCTATTCTTTTCTGGATCAGATGTATGCACATCGACAAAACTTTGGTTATACCTTAAATCCAAACCAATTATTCCATGCTCTAGTTCATACTCTGCTCCCGCACCTATTGCCATACCCCAATCGACCCGTCTCCATCCTTCTGGGTCTAGCTCTTCTTCGAAAACTTCACCAGTATCATATTCAAAAGCTACATCTCCACTAGTTCGAACATTCATAAAGGTTCCGCCTTTGAGATAAACTTTTGACACTCCCAATATTTTTAATGAATACTTTGCTAAAAGGGGTATACCAAAATAGCTTACATTATACTTTGTATTTCCACCCTCAAATGTTTGCTTATGACCTCTCGAGGCAAAAACTAATTCACCATCAACGGAGAACCGGTTGGTAAAACCCAGTTCTCCCACAACACCAAATTGATAACCTATCCTACTTTTATTTTCAACTCCGGTAAACTCAGTCCAGTTTGATATTTGAGAGAAATTCATCCCCATTCTTGGTCCAACATACACAAAGCCAACCTCTTGCCCAGCAATTTTAAATAGTTGCGCATTTGCTGCGGGTATAGCTGCAATGAGCAGTAAAAAAACGATACACTTTTTCATATGGTTCGGTTTTAGTTTTGCTTTTAGTTTCTACAAATTTATGGTATTATCGGCTTTTCTCTTCTACGTTTATCTCCAAATTCCTGTCATTTATCAAAAATTCACTTCTCAAAGTATTTACTATAAGCGTCCAAATCCTATGAACAAGGCGATTTTCAACTTTCAATCCGTAAAACAAAAATAATTCGAGGTTCAGTTCTTTTTTCTAATTTTATGAGCATTAACCCTAAAACAGAAAATCGACATGGGAGAGATTAATGGCATTTTAGATTTTATAAAGCTTGTAGTATTATCGACCCTTAGCCAGTTGGTTTGGCTGTTAGGTTTACTTTTCATTTTCGGTTTAATACTATACCTTTTCGCCCGTTTTACTAGGATAACCTATGTTAAATCGGTAGGACAAAAAATGGACATTATAGTAACTGGGTGGATTGGAACACCCGTTCATGAGCTTGGGCATGCAATATTCTGCATACTGTTTAGGCATAAAATTACCGAGATAAAACTTTACAGTCCAAATGCCGAAGATGGCACTTTAGGTTATGTTAACCACGCCTATAACCCACGGAGCACCTACCAAAAAATAGGAAATTTCTTTATTGGAGTTGGCCCAATAATATTCGGAGCACTGGTGCTTTATGCTGCATTTTACTACTTGGTGCCCAACATGAGCAGCATTTTCAGCAACATTGAGGGGCAAAGTCAAGCGCTTGTAGCTAGCGTTAGGGGGCAGTACGGAGGCATACTTACTTCGCTTTGGGGTACAACCAAAAGTACGTTAGCAAACTTGTTTAATGCAAGCAACTTTTCAGACTTTAAATTTTGGATTTTCCTCTATCTGGCAATATGCATCTCATCGCACATGCAGCTTAGCCCGCCCGATATAAAAGGTGCAAAAGGAGGTTTAATATCGCTTGTTTTGCTGTTTTTCTTTTTCAATCTAATTGTACTCGGACTAGAGGCTACTGGATTGAGCAGCTTTTTTGGTAGCTGGTGGAACTACTTTAAGCTCGAAAGCTACGCAACGGGAATTAATAAGTGGGTGGGCATGTTTGGAGCCCTTTTTGTGTTTGCCACAATAATTTCGGGCATTAACTTTATTGCTTCTTACATCATTCTCTCAGTATACAATCTCATTAAGGGCAGAGGACTGATAAACCCAGCGTTTTAGTTCTCCACAAATTTACTTAAAAGCTCAACCGAAATCTTAAAAAGACCATATTTAGGCTTTCTACTTCGCTGCCAAACTCCCCTGTGAAACGTTGGCCAAGTATTGAAACTTCAGTATTCTGCCCAGCGGAATAGGTAAAGGTTGGCATAACAAAGTACCCGTTGCCAAGCGAGGGGAAATACATTGCGGCAACCGAGGCGTTTAGTAGCGGGTGAATTGGATATGAGGCTTGAGCAAACCATGTAAACTCGCTAAACGATATGGTTTTAACCGACATGGGAACGAAAAACAGATCGGTAAAACCTGCCAGCTCTAGCTTGCTAAAGTATCCATTATAAATAGCCTCAACGTTAATGGCCAATGAATTTGAAAAAATGTAGCTAAAACCAACCGTTGTTAGCATTACCCCCAAGCTATCGGAAAAATTTTGCTGTGGATGAAAGTACGATAATTCACCCGTGAACCCTATATTCCGAATACTGCCAGTCCACCCTCCTCCTATTACAAAATCGGTTGAATCAAGAACTCCCGATAATAGCTGAATATCATAGCCCTTTGCGTTAAACCGATACATTGCAGCCGCGGTTATCTGATTGTCCTTATCAATTTTAACTGCCGCTTCGGCAGTAGAGGTATAAGTGGGATAGTACTGCAATCGGAGAGCATCGCTGCCAGGTCGTTCTTCGTAATCGAAATCGAAAAAGGAATAAGCATTAAAAATATCGTTTGGATTCCAAACGAACGATTGCCCCCAATTTATTCGTTGCCGCCCAATTGTGGCTGTAATATTTCCAATATTATACTCAAAAAACAATCTGTCGAATGAGGTATTTATTACCACAGAATTGTTTGAATACAAATTGTTGGTTAAGAAATTCAGATAGCCATTATCGGCAGCTATCATATCTGCATAATCTGGAATAGTTTTAACGTAATCGCCATATACTATACGATTTCGCATATGCGCTGTGAACGTAAGATTTTGGTTAACGTACCAGCTAAAATTTAACCTGTTGTGAATGATATTCTCTATTATCCAAGGCGATTCAAACTTGTTGAATGTAACATGGTTTAGGTATTTCACATACCCGTTTAAAGAGACACTCTGTTTGTTACCTACCTGAGCAATGCTCAGTAAGGAAACAATCTGGAGCAGCAATATGGCGAAGATACGTTTCATAGGAGCAATCTACTTTACTTCATCGGAAACTACATGGCCGTCCTCAACGGTAATTACCCTATGCGCCTTTTTAACTACCCTTTGGTCGTGTGTTGAGAAGATAAAGGTAATGCCTTCCTCTTTATTTAATCGTTCCATTATGTCGAGTAGGGTTTCGGTTGATTTTGAGTCGAGGTTGGCGGTTGGCTCATCGGCTAAAACAAATTTGGGTTTTGAGGCAAGCGCCCTAGCCACAGCTACACGCTGCTGCTGCCCACCCGACATTTTCGAAGGGCGGCTGTTTGCTCTATCGCCCAGCCCAACTGCATTGAGCAGTTCCATAGCTCGCTCATCGCGCAAGTTACGCTTTGCACCCTGAAGCTCCATAATAAACTCAACGTTCTCCTTGGCAGTAAGCACAGGTATTAAATTGTACGCCTGAAAAACAAACCCAATGTTACGAAGCCTAAAATCGATTAGCTTTGACGGGCTTAGTGATGCTATATTTGTCCCATCAATCACAATTTCGCCCTCGGTGGCCGCATCGAGGCCACCAATGAGATTCAGGAGAGTTGTTTTGCCGCTACCCGAAGGACCAACAATGGCAGCAAATTCGCCCTTGGCGAACGAAAGGTTCACACCGTCAACGGCTTTAACCTTCACTTCGGAGTCGTTATAAATCTTAACCAGATTTTTAAGTTCCAATACTTTCATCGTTTTTCATTTAAGATGTTACGCTATGATATCTTTTTGCTTCGCATTTACATGTACATTTATCCAACAGGTTACATATCAATCCGAATGGCCTCTGCTGGCTTAAGTTTTATGGCTTTACGAGCGGGGTAAATGGCCGATATAACTCCAGTAATAATTACTAAAATGGTAACGCCAACAATTGAGTCGAAGCCAATTTCGGGATAAATAACCGAATCGTATCCAAATGAATTTAACCCCTGTGCCCAAAGGCTTAAGTCGATTCCCGTTTTGCCAGTTATTGCCGTTAGCATAACAGCCAAAACAATTCCTATGATTCCACCTGTTAGCGACAGGAAAACCGTTTCGAGAACAATCATAGTGAAAACCCTAAGTCGGTTCATACCCACGGCCATAAGCATTCCAAGCTCTTTTACCCTTTCGAGAATAACCATGAGCATGGTATTCACAATGCCAAAGCCAAGTGCAAGCATAATTATACCCACAAAAATGTAAAGCATAAGGTTCATGTTCTCGTTAAGCATTTCCATCTCGGGCAAAAGCTGAGTCCATGTAAGAACTTGTAGATTAGGATGCATTTCACTAATTTCCTTGGCTATAAGCTTCTCGGTACCATTCTCATTTAGTAAAACGGCAATTTCATGACCAGCATTTTCGTCCAAACCAACCAATCGGCGAATATCATCAGCCCTAACAAACGCCTTCATCTCATCGTACGATGTATTTGAAGTTCGGTAAATGCCTGCCACGCGAAAAGCACCTCCGGTTAGGGTTCCATCCATTTCGGTAATGGTTACCACTACCTTTGATCGCACCTTAACCTTTAACTTCTCGGCCAGCTTTTCGCCAATAACAATGGGGTTGGTCTTAACCCCATTAAAATACTCACCATCAACAACTTTTTGGTGGATGTTGGTAACCAGCATTTCCCTTTCGGGGTCAACGCCAACAAGCTGCACTCCCGAGCCCGTTTCGGCCGATGCAACCATACAGGTTGCAATTACCCTATCGGACACAGCCTTAACCGATTTGAGCGAAGATAGCTGAGAAACTATCTCATCGGTATTGGGAATTAGGTCATGAATTTCGTAAGTTTCTAAATATTCAGGATGATGAATTTGAATGTGCGACATTTCGGTGTTTATAACCGATGCCACCCGTTGGTTAACCCAACCAAACATAAATGCAACTATGTAAACGCCGGCAAACACGCCTAGCGTAATTGCTGTAATTATCACAAGGCTCCGGGTTTTGCTTCGCCAAACATTTCGCCACGATACTGACCAGATCATACTTTAAACTTTTAAAATTATGCTTTTAATGAGCGCGATACCACCATTCGCCCAACCTTAACAATTGGGTATATTGAGATTAGCATTGTCATTACAAATACCGTAATTACCTGCTGCCAAAAAACTTCAGGGGCTAGGCCAAAGAAGAGGTATGGCTCAAATCCATACTGTATGTAGGCCTCGGCCAAATCGGCTGGTAGCTTAATGGGATTTCCTACCATCAAAAGAATTAGCGGAACACTTGCAGCAAACCCAGTAACTACGCCAACTAACCCAATTAGCAATGTTTCGAAGAACAGAATTGTTGCCAACTTAAACTTTTGCATACCTACTGCAATCATCACTGCCATTTCGCGCTTCCGCTCGGCAACCATCATTATTATAGTTCCAAAAATACCGAAACCAATTACAATGTACAGGATACCAATCATAATTACTCCACCTGCCTTATCGCTTTCAATAAACTGAACAATTTCAGGGTTAAGTTCATCCCAGCTATACACCTTGAGCCGTTCCCCTGCTAGTTTCTGCACACTCCTTTTTACCGAGTGCACATCGGTATAATCGTGAACCATAACCATTACCGAGGTAACTAGTCCATCAGCTGAAAAGAGGTATTGCGCCTGGGAGATATCCATAAAAACCCCAATGTTATTCATTTGAGGAGTACTAAAGGTTAGTATGCCCCTAATAGGATATTTTCCTGCTGCGGTCACCCCCCGATACCCCTGACTTATTAAGATTATGGTATCGTTTACGCTTAAGCCCAAATGCTTCGCAATATTATACGTAACCAGCACGCCTTTATCGCCAGCTTGTAGGAATTTGCCATCGCTTACCCAATTTTGCAGATTTGAGGTTTGGCTGTCCTTGGCAGGCTCAAACCCTACTACCGCCCCACCCCGGGTGTTTGGACCCGATGAGATTAAGGCAAACGATTCCAAACGCTTTGCCACTGTGGTAATTTTTGGTTGAACTTGGATCTGCGCCATAAGTTCATCGTTTGGCGAGAAGGTATTGTTGATGGACTTATTCTCGAAATACTCAGGGTTTTGTACCTGAATGTAACCCGAGGATAGCTTCACCATCATATCAATCATATTGGCATACGTACCATCCTGCAGCGAGTTCATGGTTGTAGCCAACAGTACGCCAAAGAAAATACTCGCTATGGTTATAAGCGATCGGCGTTTATTACGCCATAAATTTCGCCAAGCAATTTTCAGGTATTTCATGATAAATTGTTTTAAAAAATATTTTACCTCACTCGCTTCATGTTCTGCTGTGAGAAGAACGAATCGTTGATGGAAACATTAAACTTCATGCTATTAACCACAACTACCGTTTTTTGCGATGATTTGTCGGCTGGAACAATTTCTATACGCGTGGGTATTTCACGGCCATCCATGGGTTTTACATCATACGAGAATTCTGTTTTTACAAGATACTCGTCCTCATCGTAATACTCCGATTTCATCTGATTATACCCTTTTTGGGAAATCCATTTCACTATCTTTCCCCATACCACGGCAGCATCGTCGTGCGGAATGAGTTCGATTTCCCAGCATAAATGGCCGTTAACCTCCTCGGTACCCTTAAGGGTATGATCAAAATCGACAACAATTGACGACTCTTTCAGGATATCGTCATTTGTGTAATCCGATCCCATCCAGCCATCGGACATCATTGATGGCGGAAGTTTGATCATCCGGCTAATGGTTGGCATCCAGTTCCACATCTCGGTTCCTTTCTTAAGGAAAGCTTGCCCTTTCTCTTTGGCCGGGGCAACAATAAGGGTTAGGGCATTATCGCTTCCCTTTGTCCAGTTTTTAAACTCAATAGTGCGCTCCCATGTTGGGCGAACAATGGTCATGGTCATATGGCTCTGGCTCGATTCCTCTCCGTTCCATTTCTCATCAGCCTTACGAATAATCTCTGTGGCATCCTGTGCAAAAAGATTTAATGACCAAAAAATGGCAAGTAAAAAAACAGATAAAATGCTAATATTTTTCATGGCTTGAGGCTTATTTATACATTTCAATTATTTTGTTTTCAATTTCGTTAAGGGGGAAGTTTTCGGGATCCATCACAAAATTCATGGCAACACCATCGAGCAGTGAACCAAAAAATCGCATTTCTAACTCTGGGGTCTCGTAATTCTGCGAATAAAAGAATTGGGTTAGCATACCAAACAGCCTTTGCATCCTAGGCGCGAGGTCATCGCTAAAAATACCCATTATACCCGCCTGAGTTAGAAGCGAAAAGTACAGCTTCCAATAAGTGGTGTGCTCCCGAACCAACTTGAACGACTCGCGAATAAAATGAATTAGCTCATCTTTGGTAAGAATTCCATCACGATTGGGGTCGAACGAATCGGTTATTGTATCAACCCCTTCAAAAATCACCTCCTTAAGCAATGCTTCTTTGCTCTCAAAGTAGTTATACATTAACCCTTTTGAAATAGCGGCTTCTTTTGCAATCTGGCTAATCGAGGTTGAATGGTATCCTTTATTAGCAAATAGTTCGAGCGCAGCTTCCATTATCCGCTTTCTTGCGCTTTCGCGCATTTCGCTAAACTGCTTACTTGTTCTAGGTGACATTGCTTAATTTTTGGTTGAGCACTATTAACATTAATAAATTTTTTTGACTGAACGGTTGGTCAAATATAAGTTGTTACAATTGAAAAAGCAACATTTTATTATTTTTTTTTTTGAAACCTTACCAATCTATCCATTTATCAATAAAGTAAAGATATTTGAGTAGTTGACAGCATTTATCAAACATTGTACAGTCAATGCTCGCAAAAACCATTAAGCTATATAACAATATGCTTAAGCCTCCTATTTTAAAGTGAACTATAGCTGAAAATAAAGATTTAGTATAATCTAAAAAAGTACTATTTTTGCCAACCGCTTCAAATTATTGCGCTAATATTTAATTAGTTTGTAAATCCAAATTGAACAAACCAAAAAAACCAAACAATATGAAAGCATTTGTTTTTCCTGGACAGGGAGCCCAATTTGTTGGAATGGGAAAAGATCTTTACGAAAGTTCAACAATTGCCAAAGAGCTGTTTGAAAAGGCCAACGAAATACTTGGTTTTCGAATTACCGATTTAATGTTTAATGGCACCGATGAGGATTTGCGCCAAACCAAGGTTACACAGCCAGCAATATTTTTACACTCAGTAATACTTGCAAAAGTTTTAGCCGATAAATTCAAACCCGAGATGGTGGCTGGCCATTCATTAGGAGAATTTTCAGCTCTTGTTGCCAATGGTGCCCTTTCGTTTGAAGATGGCTTAACGCTCGTATCAAAAAGAGCAATGGCCATGCAAAAGGCCTGCGAAACAGAGCCCTCAACAATGGCAGCCATTTTAGGCCTCGACGATGCCGTTGTTGAAGATATTTGCACTAGCATTAGCGAGGTGGTAGTTCCGGCAAACTACAATAGTCCAGGACAACTTGTAATTTCGGGCAGCATGAAAGGAATAGAGATTGCTTGCGAAAAGCTTAAAGAAGCAGGAGCAAAACGAGCCCTTCCGCTAAAAGTTGGTGGAGCATTCCATAGCCCGCTTATGGAACCCGCTCGTATTGAGCTAGCACAAGCTATTGAGGCAACCCCATTTGCAACACCCATTTGCCCAATTTACCAAAATGTTGACGCTAAACCTTACACCAACCCCGAAGACATTAAGCAAAATCTTATCGCACAGCTTACCTCACCTGTTCGCTGGACTCAAATAATGCTTAACATGATTAACGATGGTGCAACAAGTTTCACCGAACTTGGTCCCGGAAATGTGCTCCAAGGATTAATTAAAAAGGTTAACCGTGAGATGGAAGTAGAAAGCATACAAAGCCTATAAATATCTAAAAAAAATTAAAGCCCCTTGCCTAAATAAGTAAGGGGCTTTTTTATAGTGTTAAATCAGTCCTTTTACCCTAAAAAAAGGATTGTACATAAAAATTGATGCTATTGCAAAAAAGCGAACACCAATATTTCATACCTTTACGTCAGTGTGAAAAAAATACGAAGCATTATGAATAAAAATTTTACAACATCGGCGCTAATTATTGCCTTTCTTACCCTATCAACTTGCCTTTTTGCGCAAAGCAAAGAAGAATTTGAAAAAATTTTTCTAAAAGAAACCGAAGGTAATGGCTCGGAAATAAAGCACGAACAGTTTAAAAACATAACGAACCTTAGCTACTATCCCGATACGCTACCAAACTGGTTTTTCACTCCTCCCCTTTCAACCCAAAACAAGACCTACGCAGTGGGCATTTCAGATCCAGATCTTCCTATTGAATATGCGGTTAGCCAAGCCACCTTTCGCGCAAAAACAATGGCAATTCTTTACAACAGAGTTCAAATACAATACTTCAGGGATGTATACTCGCTAGAGTTTACAGAAGGAAAGTATACGCGATACGGGCAACGTTTCGATACCTACTTCAAGCTATCGTCGTCAGGTTTTGCCGACAGCACATGTTTTACTATAGAGAACCAGCACATTACTCGTTACAACGAGGCGGTGGTGCTATTAAGCTACACCCCCATTGAGCCAAGCAAAGCAAACATGAATAACGATCTAATCTCAACCGTTGGCACAGCCCTATACATTGAGGCTCAAATTGAGGATGCATTCGAACCCCAGGCCGAGTATGAGTTTACATCAATTATCAGAAGCCCAAATAGCACACCTTTGTCGGCCACCTTTACCTACAGAGAGAAAGGGAACAGGTTTTTATCAATATCTGAATACCAAGGTCAGGCTCACCGTTTTCCGCTTTTCACCTACCGATACGCAAATCCAAACTGGAACATTAACACTAAACCCTTGGTTAGCTACAATGGACTTTGGAGCTATTTTTCCAAGAAATTTTTACGCCAACTAGCTTTAGAAACCGAACAATCGTCGGTAAAAATTAGAACTCTCGACGAGGGATACAGCTCACAAATGCGAAACCTATCAAGAGAGGTTGCAATAAAAAATGCTAAGTTGCAAATAAATGGCATCGAATTTGGTAACGATAGCATTGGTTTCAACATTAACATTATTGACCTTTAGCAACTTTGATAAATATCAACCTATTCATTAACAAATATTGGCTATGAAAAAATTTTGGAAATTGCTGCCTATGGCGTTACTAGCCCTAACACTAGGCAATGCAAAAACAAATGCTCAAGAATTCTCCGATTTAACCACCAAGCAGCTTGGCAATAACATCACCATTGAATACGCAATAGTTGGTGAACAGCTTGGCCAAGTATTTAGCGTAACCCCATCCTACTCCACCGATGGCGGCAAAACTTTCCTCCCCATAAAATCAGCATCGGGTTATATTGGCAACTCCGTTTTGGGTGGAAAAAACCAGGTTATTATCTGGGATGTTCTAAAAGATTTACCCGAACTTAAAGGCGATGTTTCGTTTAAACTCACTGGCAATACCCAGAAAACTATCCCTTTAGAAGATGATTTCAGCAACTTAGCCTTCAAACTGATAAGCCTTCATAAAACTGGGAATAATCAGTTGGAGCTAATACTTGACATTAAAAATGAAGGAGCCCAGCGCGACTTAAAACTAATAAACGGGCTTATAACTCTTACCGATTTTAACAAGCGCAACTTTGATGCACAGCGAGGCAAACTTGGCGATGTAGTGGGCTCTCAGCGATACTCTACACCCCAAAAAACCATAAAAAAGGGTGAAACCCTTAGGGCTACGTTTACCTTCGATAACATTCCCAAAGATCTAGAGAGAATAATGAAGCTGAGTATTGGAGCCGAACTTCTAACTTTCTCTGAGTTTGGTTTAGACAATCTAGAGATTAGCACCTTACAGTTCCGCGACTTCCCTGTATCGGCAAAGCCAACCACATCAATGAGCGTAACATCATCAAAGCGCTTTGAGGCGACAACCAGTGGTAACTTTAACGTTCAAAAACAGGTTGTTCAGGCAAAAAAACCTGAAACCGATGCGCCAATGCTATCAATCCTGAAACCCGAAGGAGTGTCGCTAATTGGTAGCGAGGCAACCAGAGGAAGACCATACGCACAATCATCCTCGGGGCTAGACGATAGACGCTTACGCTCAGTTAACCCAAACGAAGGCCTTACCGTTCAAAGCGAAACGCTCTTTGTTCAAGGAACTGCAACCGATAAAAGCGGCATTTACGAAGTTACTGTTAATGGAAACAATGCAACACTTAAAGGAAATAGTGTATTCGAAGCTACCGTTAACCTTAAAATGGGTAGAAACGACATAGTTATTCGCTCAATGGATATTTACGAGAATAGTGTTGAACGAAAATTCTTTGTATTCCGAAAAGACTCCCCTGGACAAAAAGTTGTTTCCGATACCGAAGAGCTGGATTTGGTTTTCGATGCTCCAAGAGCACCTAAATACTACGCATTAATTGTTGGGGTTAACGAGTATCCCGACCCTGGAATTTCAACTCTTAGCAATCCGGTAAAAGACGCAGCCATGCTGGCAAAGGTACTAACCGAAAAGTACACCTTTGAGGTACAAGATATTACTTTTCTCAAAAACCCTACCCGTGGTCAGTTTATTGATGAACTTGATAAAATAACACGCAGGATTGGTAAAAACGATAACCTTCTAATTTTTTATGCGGGCCACGGTTATTTCGATAGCGAAACAGAATTTGGTTACTGGTTACCTTCCGACGCATCTGCATCTAGCACTGGAAACTGGCTTGCCAATAGCCAGCTAAAGGATTATGTTGCTGCAATAAAAAGCAAGCATACGTTGCTTATTGCCGATGCATGTTTTGGCGGAAGCATTTTTAAAACCCGTAAAGCCTTTGCCGATGCAACCGATAATGTTGATAAGGTATACGACAGAAAAAGCCGAAAAGCCATGACAAGCGGAGCACTTACTGAAGTTCCCGACGAAAGTGCGTTTATTAAACATCTTGTTCAAAGGCTCGAAGAGAACACGATTGACTACTTACCAGCCGAAGAGCTTTTTAGCAGCTTTAAAACTGCAGTAATGAATAGTAGCCCCACAGTACCTCAATACGGCGATATAAAGGGTACGGGCGACGAAGGTGGTGACTTTGTATTTGTCAGACGATAGTTTACTATTATATCAAAGAGGGGGCTATCTTGTCCCCTCTTTTGCTTTGTTAACCAAAAAAGATTATAATTTAAATGCCGTTTATGCTATTAATTCTATTTTTGTCTATCATTTAAAGCAAACCAAATAAATGTGCTTATGAAAATTTTTACACTATCACTACTCTTTGCTTTTTCAATCACTTTTTTCACTTCAGCACAAGAAGTTAACCCAAAAATTGCCCGATATGTCGATAAGGTAAATGCCGCTCAACAACGAGTTGAAGATGCTGAAGCCCTAATCTTCTCCGCAGACAGCCTAACTGCTGAAGGGGAAAAACTAGCCACCCAAGCTGAGGAGGACCTTAAGGTTCTGGCTCAAGAACGAAGGGATATTGAACGCGATTACTTTAACGCAAAGAAACCTGTTGAAAGGCAGCTCCGATCAAAAGACAAGGAAGATGTAAAACAAGCAAAGGCCCAAATGCGTGAAGTAGAAAACGACTACAAGGCTGCAATTCGTGAATGGAATACGCGTTACAGGGTACTTGTTAAAGAATACGATGCTGGTGGAAGGCTAATTGAAAAAGGCAAAGCAAACCTAAAAAAGGCAAAATCGAGAAAAAAAGATTTAGAGAAGAAGCTAAAAGTAGCCGAGAAAAATTTAGCCAAGGCTAAAAAAGAGTACGAAAAGAAAGAGTAGCAAACAACATATCCCACTAAAAAAAGCCCTAGTTAACAAAGGGCTTTTTTAATACGAAATTTGCTGTAAACATGAGTCGAACTATTTTAAAAAAATAGCTTAACCCCAAAAAACTACTATTTTTTTGAGGTTAAAGGTAGCTTCACAAAAAAGCTAGTCCCTTTTTCAGGTTCAGTTTCGAACCATATTTTCCCTCCTACAACTTCAACTATACCCTTACTAATTGCAAGGCCCAAACCCATTCCGCCTGATTTAGTTGTAAAATTAGGGCTAAAAAGCTTTTCTTCCAACTCAGGAGGAATACCTTTACCGTTATCGGATACTTCTACAATAACAAAATTATTTAATTGAGTTATTGAAACAGAAATTAATCCGTTTTCCTTCTTGCCAATTGCCTGTACTGCGTTCTTAAAAAGATTTACAAATACACGCTGAAGCTGCTCCTTATCGGCAAATACAACTGCTTCACTATCTAATTCAAAACGCGAATTAACTTTTATATTTGGGTACGCCGAAAATAGCGTAACAGCATCGGAAACAACGCCAACGACCTCAACATGGCCAAAATTTCCAACAGGCATTTTGGCAAAATTTGAAAACTCGGTTGCAATATTTGTTAATGATGAGATTTGCTCGTTAAGCGATGAAGCGAATCTATCGAAAAGTTTATCCCAATCGGGACGTCCCTCTTTTTTTGCTTTCACCAATAGTTGCAGGTTAAGCTTTATTGGGGTTAACGGATTCTTTATTTCATGTGCAATTTGCTTTGCCATTTCGCGCCATGCACTTTGCCGCTGACTTTGTGCCAGCTTTCGGGCACTTTCGGCCAGTTCAACCACCATTCTGTTATATTCATTTACAAGCTGCCCTACCTCATCCTTTCCCTCATAGTTTATTGTTTCAATATGCTTTGTAATATCAATGGTACTAATACGCTGGCGAATGAGTTCCAGTGGTTTGGCAATTTTGTTGCTTATGAAAACGGCAATGAGTATGGCCAGAAGAATAAGAAAGGCATAAATGTTTACCAATGCCACTATTACTGAGAAAACCTCGCGCATAAACTCTCCCTGTCTTGTAAAGTAGGGTAAATTTAGATAACCAAGTTTGTTACTAGCGCCATCAACCAAAGGGGCATAAGCTGACAGGTAAACCATATTGCCAATGCTTTCAGAATGGATTAGCTTTGCCGCATGGTTATTCTCAAGCTCATACCAAGCGAGCGGGTTCATCTGTTTGCCAAAAAGGTCTTGGTTAAACACTTCGGGACGAGAAGTGGCTAATAGCTCTCCGCTGGTTTTATACAGATTAATGTCAGAATGGAATACGTTTGAAAGTTCTATAAGATACGAAGTAAGATACTGGTTATACTCCGCATGAAGAACATCATATGGAAGTATGCGATTCTCTACATCAACCATAACCGAGATAAGCTTTTCGTTAAGGTTATCCAGGTTTTTTTTCTCAAAACTTTTTACGCTAAACGCAATAGTAACGGCGCCAACTAAAATTAGCGATAGAAACAGAACCTGCACCATGGTGTATTTAATCCTATTCTTGAAACTGGGCATTGAACTCTCCGATAGCCTAACTAGTCCGGCAAAAGCAAACCACAAAGCCAATGTAAAGTAGAAGAATAGAAATATCCATGCAAATGAAGCAGTTACATTCAACAGGTTCACATTAGGCCTAGATAGAATTATTGAGGTACGCCCTTCATCCTGATAGAGCATATGATTATAGCCATTTTCACTAATAAAAGTGTATCGCGAAACCGAATCGGCTTTAAAGATATTGCTCAAAGGGTAATTATAACCACCAGTTCGCGCTATAAGCACATTATCGAAGTATTTTGCCGACGAATAATCAGAGGCTTGCTTCTTAACGCTTACGGTTCTGTCGATAAGCAATTCAGGATATCCGAGAAGTTCCTTGCTCAGCTTTGAGTCGAGTTCGATATAGATGCAAGCCTCAGCCCCGTCGGGTAAAACATATTCAATCATTCCAAGGTAGCTTATTCGCCCATTCTGGTTATTCAAGTGGTAAAAGCTGGACCCAGGTATTCTGAAACCATACTCATTGAGCATATCCTCAAAAAACTCATAGCACGCAACTACCTCTCCCGAATTTTCAATATGCAGCTGAGATGTAGATAAGCAGACAGTAATCTGAAAATCGTACTTTACAAAATATCCTGAAAGGTAGTTCTCTTCAATATAGGAGTACAGCTCTAGCTCATGCGCATCTATCTTATCAATAAAATCTATAATTGCATCATCGGAATGCATATTCCTAGCAAGTTGAGGAAAGTTAACCTCTGCAATGGGATCTCTTTCGTTGGCTAGACTGATAGCCAATATCTTCCTAATCTCCTTATCTTTTTGCGAAGCATTAACCGATACAAACCATACCGAAAAAGCAGAAAGAACTAGAATGAATATCAGAAAAATATTAGAGTGAATAAATCTTACTCCCGGCCTATAGAACAGGAAAAGAGAACAAACAGCAATAACAAAAATGAACGACGGAAAAACTCTTGATCCATAAAACGTTAAAGCAATCATGAAAAAAAGTACTGTAACAATACCCCATATCAACATAAGCCTTGCCCTTGAAAGCGAACCTAGCAAATATCGAGCAGCCACAAGCAAAAGAGAGGCAGTTGCAAACCAGAGCGAAACTATAATATACTCAAGAAGCGAAAAAACAGATAGGCTAAATATTTTATAAGCTTCGAGCGTTACGGTTGAATTTTGTACAAGCACAGAAATAAGCCTATACGAAATAAAAAAAAGGAAAATGGAAAGGATACTCAAAATTGCTCCTAAAATCCTATTTCTTTTGCTGTCAATTTCAGCTAATAAGATTATTGGCTTAAAAACATAAGCCGCTATTGAGAACATGATGATAATATTCAACAGCATATCGCCCAACGAAGGAGCAAACCAGCTATGCGCAAAAACCTCGGGTTTAAACAATTGCCATTGACCCTGAGGCAAAAGGTTCCAATATAAAGTGGCTAATCTGAACCCAACTAAAACGAGTATAAGTGGCAGTGCCATTCCAACCCCATTTCGCCTAAATACTGGTTGCAAAAAAAATAGATAAATGCTAACCAACAACAGCACAAAACCGACACGAGACAGCAAAGCCACCAAGTCCTCTACCTGCTTATCAAAATCTTTTGGTATATAGGTAAGATAAACTACTGGTTGGGAACTGTAAAGTGCAACAGGAAACGATCCGGGCAAAGGATTTGAGGATACTTCGTACTCATTCAAAAAACCCAACGAAGAATGAAAATTATTCTCAAGAAACTGGTTTTGATACGGAAAGCTATACTTAACCTTAACCAGCACTAGCGCCTTAACGTCTTCTCTTGCAATCCAATACGATGTACACCAAACATTCTGAACCCTTACTAATCTATCCGAATACTCAGGGACACTATAAACATCAAGACTCTCCGACCAGAAAACAAGAGAATCCTGATTGTACAAAAACACGGCAATACCCTCATCGTTAATATCTTGCTGTATTTTTTCGGAAAGCAATCTGAAAGGTTCTACATCGCTCTTCTCAAGCGAAGCGTTGATAAGGGATTTAGCAATCTCAATTCCTCTATCTGTTCTTTGTTTTAATACGTCTATAGCTTTATCTATCCTAGGAGGGTTGGCTAGCCTTTGGGTAAGTATTTGCGAGGAGAAGGGAATTATTGCAAAAAATCCTACAGACAAAAGGAATAATACTAAAGCTAAAATGAGTAACCTTTTCGATTTCAAGGTATAATTGTTTTAAAATGGATTTTAACGAGTGCTTTTCACAACAAAAAACGAACCAAAAAGCATTGCAAACACAGCACTACTAGGCATGATGGTAAGGCTCCCCTCTTATTATAGTCATCGACCTATAAATTTGCTCAAGTAGCACAACCCTAACCATTTGGTGTGAAAAGGTGAGCTTTGAGAGAGCAATTACTCCACTTGCCCTTGACTTAATCTCGGGTGTTACCCCATATGCTCCTCCAATTATAAAGACTACCTCTTTGGCTCCAGCCACCATTTTACCTTCAATAAAAGTAGCCAGTTCCTCTGATGTATACTCGACCCCCTTTTCATCGAGCAAAAAAACATCTTTACAGTTCCCAATGGCAAGCAGTATTTGCTCAGCCTCCTTTCGCATAAGCTGATCGACAGGCAAACTCTTCCCCGATTTTACATCAGGTATCACAACCAAATCGACCTTAAGGTAACGTTTTAAGCGTTTAAGATACTCCTCAACACCCTGCAAAACAAATCCCTTAACGGTTTTTCCGACAACTACTACACTTATTTTCAAACCCTAGTAGTATTAATTTTTAATTAACAATTAAAATACGCTCACTATTCCTTCTAGAGAGTGCTACCTGCAAAGTTTATAAAATTGGTTTGACTTTTCAATATATCTTGAGTACTTTTACCTTTGCTATTACAAGCACCAATGTAATATAGCAAATACTTTTGGTGCACAAATCAGTTTAAGGCATACATTTTGATAATGATGCATGGCAATAAATTTACGAAAAGGTTCATTCCGTGTTTTTTGCCAATAGTTAAAAAAAGATACATCAATGTTATAGCTCACTAGCGAGCCAATGCCTTGACAACAAAAATTTAACAATGAAAACTAGACACTTTGCAATAGGGTTGATTTTGCTAACCGCAGTGCTTACATCAGGATCGTTACCCCAATCGGCAAGCGGAATTATCGACTCCGTTTCTTCGGCTTTTAAAGAAGGTAGCTCATCAAAAATTGCCAAGCATTTTAATCCCACCATCGAAATGGAACTCCTCGAAGAGGAGAATATGTTTAGCAAAGCCCAGGCCGAACTGCTGCTTAAAGATTTTTTCGGTAAGTATACACCCACATCGTTTAAGGTAAATCACCAAGGAACAAAAAGCAACACCAGCTTTGCCATAGGCACGCTAATAACCAAATCGGGTATTTTTAGGGTTTCAATCTTCATAAAATCCGAAAACGATAAGGTGCTAATTCACCAGCTTCGAATTGAGGCTAGCGAATAATACATCTAGAGTACTTCACTCAATAACATAAAAAACATGCTAATAGAAAAACTCCTCGAACTTGCAATACTTGAGGACATAGGCGATGGGGATCACTCATCGCTTTCGTGTATTCCAAACACCGCCCAAGGTGAGGTTAGGCTTATGGTGAAGCAATCAGGCATTATTGCAGGCATTGAAATTGCACAAAAAGTATATTCAAAAATTGACTCATCTATAACCTTTCAGCCATTTATTAACGACGGGGAAAGAGTACAGCAGGGCACCATAGCCTTTAGCGCAAAAGGAAAGGTTCACTCGCTTTTACAAGCCGAAAGGATTGTATTAAACATTATGCAACGCATGAGCGGCATAGCCACCCAAACTCGCCAATACGTAGATATACTAAAGGGGACAAAAGCCAAAGTACTCGATACCCGAAAAACTACGCCAGGTATGCGAGTGCTCGACAAGATGGCAGTTCGTATTGGTGGAGGCGAGAACCATCGCATGGGGCTATACGATATGATAATGCTGAAGGACAACCACGTTGATTTTGCTGGTGGAATTACTCAAGCCATTGAAATGGCGCAAACCTACCTAAAGCGCATTGGCAAAACCCTCCCCATTGAAATTGAAACGCGTTCCCTCGACGAGGTTAAACAAGTACTTGCCACTGGAGGAGTTAATCGGATTATGCTTGACAACTTTAGCCCTGAGCTAACGGCACAGGCAGTAAAACTGATTGATGGAAGAATTGAGATAGAATCGTCGGGAGGAATTACGCTAGAAACCATAAGGGACTATGCCGATGCTGGGGTTGATTACATTTCGGTGGGAGCGCTAACCCATCAGATTAAAAGCCTTGACATGAACCTTAAAAAGGTATGACAAAGCAAAACAAAAAGAGGATAAGAGGAAAAGCAGAGCGTTTTACCAGAAAGCTAAAATACATTGCATGGAGGCTTATCCGAAAAGCAAAACAGGTTTCGTTTATTGGGTTCGATGGAGTGCCCGTTTATAACGTAGTTCGTTTCTTTGTAAAGGGTTTAATTAAAGGCAGCATTACAACCAGAGCCTCAGCAATAGCCTTCGATTTTTTTATTGCCATATTCCCAACCATTATTTTTGTTTTTACCCTTATCCCTTACATCCCAGTTGAGAATTTTCAGGAACAGCTACTTGGTCTGCTCGAAGGTATTATACCCGATACGGCCTACCGCCTTATTGAATCGACGCTAATTGAAGTGGTTACCCAAAGGAGCTTTGGGCTATTGTCCTTTGGCTTTATTGCTGCTATATTTTTTGCACACAACGGCATGAACTCGCTTATTGTATCGTTTAATGGCACCTATCATACCATTGAAACACGAGGCTTTATTAACCAACATTTGGTTGCCTTTATGCTCACCATTATTCTTCCTACACTAATATTGCTGGCTGTAGCCCTTTTACTCTTCGGACAGTTTGGCCTAAATTTTTTAGTTGAGAAAGAAATTCTACAGCTGAACCTTACCTACTACATCTTTGTTGTAATTAGGTGGTTTGTTGTAGTTGGCGTTTTTTTTCTGTCAATTTCGTTCTTATACTATTTTGCACCCGCAAAGCGAACAAAGTTTAGGTTTATTTCGGCAGGTTCCATTATGGCCACAATAATGATTCTTATTACATCCATAGGATTCTCGTACTTTGTGAATAATTTTGGACAGTACAACAAGCTTTACGGGTCGATTGGCAGCCTACTCGCCCTAATGATTTGGATTTTTTTTAATGCAATTGGGCTTATTTTAGGCTTTGAGGTTAACGCTAGCATTACATCAGCCAAAGTTGATTATAGTAATAGCTTAACGACTAGCAACAATGAGCAAACCAAGCTTATCGCAAATTAGGCGCGATTACAACTTAAAACAGCTTAGCAAGAGTTCTGTATCGGAAAACCCCATCAATCAGTTTGGCCTTTGGATGGACGAAGCCCTTGAAAGCAATTGCAATGAACCAAATGCCATGACCCTTGCCACAAGCACTTTCGAGGGAAAACCATCGGCTCGGGTTGTTCTTCTAAAGGATTTTAACAACACTGGCTTTGTGTTTTTCACCAACTACGAAAGCAAAAAGAGCAAACAATTACTTCAAAACCCCTACGCAGCATTGGTGCTTTTTTGGCCTGAACTTCAACGTCAGGTCCGAATTGAAGGACAAGTAAAAAAGACAGCTGATGCTGAATCGGACAGCTATTTCAGAACCCGACCAGAAAAGAGCAAAATTGGAGCCTGGGCATCGCCCCAAAGCCAGGTAATTCCCAACCGAAAGTACCTCGAAAGTTTAAAGTCGGATTTTCAGGAAGAGTTCTCGGGCAAAACCATATCACGCCCTCCAAACTGGGGTGGATACATCTTGCAACCAAACCTAATTGAATTTTGGCAAGGGCGACCAAACCGACTTCACGACCGAATTCAGTACACCCTTGTTAATGAGCAATGGATTATTGAACGACTTGCCCCATAAACAGATTAAGGGTTGACTTAAGTTATAGTCGCCACTCACTGTAATTGGTAATTTGGTAAGGAAATAACCTTTCACAAACTACACGCCTATTAAACAATGAGCTAGGCAACGCTTAAGGCAACCCTTGAAACGAAAAAACCTCTAGCTGGTTTAACCTACATGCAAAAACTTGTCAACCAAGGCCTTTATCTCATCTTTTTTTCCGTATAGCTTTTCGCTAAGGTTTTTGTCGTCATACGATTTTAGCTTGGCAACCTTGCTCTCAATTAATCCGCTTGGGAAAATGTGGTTGGCCTCAAAAATACTGCGCTTACGCTCAAGCGCCTCAGCCGACTCATAGCACGACAAGGGCAATAGTTCAAGTTTCTCGAGCTTATCCTTGTGCTCGGGTTTAAAAATATTCACATCAACATAAAGCTCTTGGGCGCGCTTAAGCGCATTGGGGTCGTTAATTCCCCTAAGCGATGCTATTATAAGCCCTGCAATGGTTAAGTAAATATCGGCCGATCCATCGGGTACTCTAAACTCAAAGGTTTGCTTCGATGGTGCTTTTGCAAAGGATGAGCTATCGTTAGGATTTGCATGCGATATCATGCTATCGGCACCCGACCAGCCAAGAGGAACGCGTACCACAACCGATCGGTTTCTGTCGCCCCAGCAAATATTGGTTGGGGCTTCTTGGTGAGGCACAAGCCTTAGGTACGATGTTGGAATTGTGTTGCCAAACGCGGTAAGCGCATCGGCCGAATCGAGGATACCGGCAATCATCTTACGCGCAATGTCGCTAAGTTTACCATTCTCGGCGGTAATATTCTGGCCATCCTTTTCAACCATCATATGGAAATGCATTCCGCTGCCCGCTTTGCCAACAGTAATTTTTGGAGCAAAGCTAATATCAACGCCATACCTATAGCCAAGCATACGAAGTATCCACTTAGCGAGCACCATCTGCTCAGCAGCCTGCTCAACGCAGGTTGGCAAAAACTCAATCTCGTGCTGCTCGTAATACGTATCCTCATCGGAAAAACAACCTACCTCGGCATGTCCGTACTTAATTTGGCCTCCGGCCTTAGCTATAAGCATAAGCGCTTCGCTACGAATTTGCTCAAACTTAGCAAACGGCTCGCTTGAGTGGTATCCCTTCTGGTCTACTCCTGGGAAGAAATCCTCCTTTGGAGCAACAACATAGTACTCAAGCTCGCCAAGAGCCTTAAATGTTAAACCCGTTTCGCGGGTAAACTCTTCCGATGCTTTGCGTAAAACATATCCAGGATCGCTTTCCAGAGGTTTTCCCTCGCTATTGTAGAATGAGCAAAGAATATCGAGAGTTGGCACCTCAGAGAATGGGTTTACAAAAGCCGTACGGTAACGAGGCACTACGTATAGGTCGCTGCTGCCAGCCTCGATGAACGAAAACAGGCTGCTGCCATCAACGCGTTCGCCTTGGGTTAGTATTGTTTCGAGATGCTCTTTTGAGGTTATTACAAAGTTTAGCGTTTTTAGCCTTCCATCTTCGGCAATGTACCTAAAGTTAACCATCTCTATTTCGCTCTCTTCACAAAAACGGATGATGTCATCCTTTGTGAATTCTGAGCTGCATTTTCCAAGAAATTGGACCAATGGATTGGGGTTCATTTTAGCAAAAGAATCCTTCATATTAGCTAGCTTTTAATTTTTTTTAATAATGATAAAAGTTTTCAAAACTGCTAAACTCCTGCCAGATAAACAACTTTATGCAAATGTTTAGTAACAGATGATTTATGGAAACCCAAGATAAATTGAGGATTAGTTAGCTTTGAGCTAAACCTTAAGCATTTGCTGAAGGGCACCAAAGAGTTCAACCTGATCGATTGGTTTTGTAATGTAGTAGTTACACCCAACGCTGCTCAGTCGAGCCCTATCCTCGGAGAGGGCGTAGGCGGTTTGGGCTATAATGGGAATATTAACTCCTTGCGCTCGTAACTCTTGGGTTGCTTGAACGCCATCCATAACCGGCATTTTAATATCCATAAGTACCACATCAACTTTGTGATTAAGGCATATATCAACCGCTTCTCTGCCATTTTTTGCCCTAAGAATTTTAGCACCAGTTCCTTTAATTAGCTCCTTAAGGTAAAGGTAGTTTGGCTCATCATCTTCGGCAATTAGAATAACGTAGCTACTTAGCTCAAAGGTTCCGTCTTTTGCTAATTCCTTATGGCTGTGGCCATTTTCGGCAGGATGATAGGGTATTGTGAAGTAAAATATTGAACCCTTTTCGACCTCTGATGTGAGCCAAATCTTTCCTCCGAGCAGCTCGGCAAAAGCTCTCGATATGGGCAACCCCAAACCTGTACCCTTTCGGCTCTGGGTTGTTACATTCTCTACCTGCTGAAAGCGCTCAAAAATTACATCAAACTTATCGGCCGGAACTCCAATTCCTGAATCGGCAACGAAAAACTCGAGGTAATTATCCTTTAGGTTGTATCCAAACTCAATTGATCCTTCCTCAGTAAACTTAAGGGCATTGAATAGCAAGTTGTTGAGCACCTGCCTAATTTTCATATCATCGGACTCAACCATGCTATCTTCATCGGTTAGCCCCATGTGCGTTTTAAACTCTAACCTTTTTAGCTTAGCCGTTTGTGAGAAAACTAGCTCAAGCTCGCGAATTAGCTCGTTTAATGAGAATTTAACTTTAGCAACGCTTATCTGACCCGACTCAATTTTGGAGATATCGATGATATCATTGATAATACCCAGAAGTTGCTGGCTGTTTATATTGATTATCTCAATAAAATTTTGCCTTTGCTCCTCGTTAATTGATTTATCATTGAGCAAATTGGAGAAGCCACAAATGGCATTCATTGGTGTACGAATTTCATGGCTCATATTCGATAGGAAGGCTGATTTAAGCCTATCGCTTTCCAGAGCCTTTTCGGTTGCCATGCGCAACGACTCCTCGTATCGAGCTTTAACCTGTAGGTTAACCAAAAGTTCGGCAAATAGGCGTAGAAGTGCTTTTTCGGTATCGCTCCAATTCTTATAATCGCTAACAGCATCGAATCCTACAAAGCCAATACACTCGGCATGGTACATTAGCGGAATTGTGAGTAAGGATTTTACGCTTTGCTCTTCGAGTATTTTTCTTACATGGTCATTCTCGGGCAATTCATCAACCCATGGAATATGGATTGCTCGTCCGGCCTTATGCTCTCTTTCCCAATGGGGAATAAGTGATAACGGAATGTTCTGTAAGGTATCAATTACTGGGTATATATCTGGTGCGCACCACTCGTATGTATTGCTCATTGTTCCCTTAACAAAATCGTAGCTAAAAACATAGGCTCTATCTACCCCAGAAAATGAGCCAATTTCGGCCAGTGCATTATTAATCTCCTTATCAACTTTACTACTGGCGATGTTTATAAACCTTGCGCTTAAATTTATGAGCAGTTTTTGAAGGCGCGATCGAAAATTAATCTCACGTTCCATACTTCTCCGTAGCGTAACATCCCTCATTATCCCCATAGTAAATTGTTGCCCCAAAAACTCCACAAGCGATGTGCTAAGCTCAACGCTTTTTTCTGTACCATCCTTTGCAACAACTAGCACATCGTAACGAACAGGAAGTGCTTGCCCAGCCTTTCGGGCTTCGCTAATTTCCTTCACAATCGCTTGCGAACGTTTGTCGAGGAGGAGATTCACATCAAAATTTTCAAGTACAAGTTCCTTATACGAATAGCCTGTAATCTCTTCGAATCGTTTGTTAACAAAGGTAAACTTTAGCCTGTCGAGTAAAAACACGCCATCGAAAGAATTCTCTATTAGGGTTTTATACTTACGTTCGCTTTGTTCAATGCTAATTTTGGCTACTCGTAGCTGCTCGTTAAGGGTTTTATACCCCTCGTTTTGCGCCTCAATTTGCCTGCTTTTTTGAAGCAGCAATTGCTCGGCCTTCATCCTATCCTCAACATTTCGGGCAACAGCAATGGTAACAGGTTGATTAAAAAACTGACTAGGCGAGACGCTTACCTCTTGCGGATAAACACTTCCGCTGGCATGTTTGCCCCATAGCATAAACTGATGCGTTTTCCCCGATTCGGCATTTCGAAGATGCTGATCGATCTCATCTGCACCAATTTGGTTGGTGTCGGAAATATGATAAAGAGTTTTCCCTGTTAATTCACTAAGCTTATACCCACTTAACTTTTCGGCAGCATTGTTCGCTTCAATTATCTTATAATTGCCATCGAGCACATAAACCGCTTCCGATATGCTATTTACAATACCTTTATAGGTTTGGCTGGCCATTTGAATATACTCCTCAGCCTCCTTGCTGAAGGTTATATCGGTATGAGCGCCCAGAAACCGAATTACTTCGCCGTTGCTATTTAAAATACCTGTTGCCCTGTTGTGAATCCAAACGTAATGCCCATCCTTATGGCGCATGCGAAACTCCGAAACAAAATACTTTGATGGCTTTTTTATAAAGGCATTTACCTCTTGATGCATCCGATCATAATCGTCGGGGTGCAGGAGCGATTGCCACGTTTTAAATTCATTGGCAAGCTCATTATCCTCGAAACCCAGCTGCTTTTTCCACTGTGGTGAGTAGTACACCCTATCGTTCACAATATCCCAATCCCATACACCCAACTCAGAGGCATCAACAACTAAAGAGAAACGCTCCTCGCTTTTTGCTATTGCCTCGCTGTATTCAACCCTTTCGGTAATATCGTTTACTGCAATGTAAAGCAGTTTACCAATGGGCATAACCTTCCATTCCACATGCCTATAGCCACCCGAAGCAAGCAGTAATCGATTAACAAGATTTTTGGAACTTGTATTCTGAAGGATGCGATTAAAACAGGCTTTGGTTTCAGCCAGATCGTCGGGATGAACCAAGTCGAAAATTGTTTTTGACTCGATGTTTCTTGTGGGAAAGCCAAGGTTATTCTCCCACGATTTATTAACACGAATAAACTTGCCGTTTATATCGGCAATGGCGAGTAACTCGAGCGATAGGTTAAAGAAATTCTCAAAAAGGTATTTAAACTCTTTACTTCCACCAGCCTTATTGGACTCATGTTGTAATTGGGCAAACTTTTTTTCAAGTTCATCCTTTTCGCGTTTTAGCTTATCAATCTCAAACTGTAATGACTTATCCAGCGGGCTTTCCTTATCCATGTAATTGCAAAATAATATGTTTTGCTTAAAGACAGAAAGGCTAAAAACGAAAGGCTTATTTATAATAAATAATTGAAAAGCAGTACTAATATACAATATTTTCCAATCTCCGACAAAACTCTTCCAAAAACAGATTACTACAAAAGCAAAAGCCCCATTTCCGTATTACATGAAATGGAGCATTAAAATCTTAGAAAACAGGGCTAATTAACCAGCATTTCAAACTCAACCTCAATTGGCGAATTGCCAATAAAATCGAACTGAGTAAGCTTACGCATTTCGAAGTAGAATTGCCAGTAGTTGCGCATTGCCGAAATGTAACGGGTTTTAGCATTGTCGCGCTCAGTTTGAGCAATATTTAGCTCGAGCACATCAATCTTACCAATTAAAAAGCGCTCCTTAGTTACATTGTATCGGCTTTGACCAATGGTATCGGCCTTGGCGGCAAGCTGCAGCTGCGCCTCCTGAAGGTTAAACTGCATTACCTTAAGGAATACATCCTGCTCAAAATCGACGATGGATTGCTCGATATTGGTTCGAACAACCTCGCGACTCGACTCAGCCATGCGAACGCTTCCTTTGCCTTTACCCCAATCGAGAATGGGTACATTCAGCCCAATTCGCACTCCTTGCTGGTCAACAGGGTTAACGTACACGTTTGAAAAATCATCGGCTTGCTGGGTAAGGCCATACGTTGCAAAAAGGTTAGCGTTAAGTCCACGATTGGCTTTTGCCTGTGCCACATTCCTATCCGATTCGAGCAAAGTACGCTCAAACTGAAGCATTCGCGGATTATTCTGCTTAGCAAGGGTTAACACTTTGTCGTATTTTAGGGTTGCCTTGGGGAAGGATTCTGGAACCACAAGCTCAACATCGAACTGATCGTTCATCCCCAAAAACGACTTAAGCTTAAACTTCTTAAGCTGCAGGTCAATTTCAGCCTCATTAACATCGCTCCCGGCATTTAAAAAGCTAAGTTCCATTTGCAGAAGTTCGTTCTCGGCAATTGTTCCAATATTATATCGTCCTTTGGCTATTTGGTATAGCGTATCGGTGTTGGCATAGTTTAGCTGAGCAGTTTTTAGGTTTTGCTGTGCAAGAATAAGGTCGAAGAAATGCATTACAGCCTCAGCGGCAATTGCCTCCATGGCATCAATATACTTATGCTTTGCCTCCAAATACTTAATGGGCTCAATTTTCCGCTTCCACTTAAACTCGTTAAACCCGAAAATTGGCTGTTCAAAACCAACTATAACTGGCTCCGACATGTAGCTTGAGGAGTTAGTGTCTCCAAATAAATCGACCCGCTCAAGGCTCGATTGTGCAAAAATTCGCCCACCTGTTAAGCCAATATTCTGGTTTAGCGTTAACCCCATTGAAAGAGTATTGGTGTTTACCTCAACGTACCGATACGAATCACCAACATACTCTTGGGTTATGGCTCGCCTAAAGTTTGGGAGGGTACCACTTAGCGATAGGCTTGGTAAGAGTTCAGCTTTATAGGTACGATGCTCCCAGTATGCTGCCCTAAACTGATGCTTTGCCAAAATTGAGCTTGGAGAATAATCCTTAGCCATCTCAAGCACTTCGTCAAGCGTAAGTGTTTTGGCCATTTGTTGCCCAAATAGCGAACTTGTGCTAATACATATAAAAGTAAAAACTAGTGCTTTCTTAATTTTTTGATGCATTGCAAATCGGTATTCAAAAAGTTTTACAAACAAAACCATTATTCGTATCTAAGCGATTCAATTGGATCTTTTTCAGCAGCTCTTTTTGCAGGCGACAAGCCAAAAATTACACCAACTGCAGCCGATACGCCAAAAGCTACGATTACCGATAAAGGTGATACAACCGTTAGGATATTGGCAAAATGGTTTATTAGGAATGAAAGCAGTATGCCAAGTAGCACCCCAATAAACCCGCCCGAAACGCTTATAAGCACTGCTTCGGCCAGAAACTGTGCAATAATGTCGGCCTTTTTGGCCCCAATGGCCAATCGAGTTCCAATCTCTTTAATGCGCTCCATTACTGAAGCAAACATAATATTCATAATACCAATACCTCCCACTACCAGCGAAATACTAGCAATGGCTCCAAGCACAATATTAAAAATATCTTTTGTTCGCTGTTGCTGTTTAAGAAGTAGTTCAGGAACAACTATCTCAAAATCCTTCACATCAGCATGTCGGCGTAAAAGCATTCGGCTAAGCACATCGGTTGTGCTTGGAATATCTTCGGTTTCCTTAACCTGTACCACTATCCTATCCAGCTGGTGGTAGTTTTGGGTTGATTGCGTTTGCGTTGATCCACCAAATATTATAAACCCTCTTCCAGAAAAGGCTGAACTCGATTGCAACTTTTTAGCATTTACCAAAGCCCTGTTCTGATAGCGCATGAGCATTGTTTTAATGGGGATGTAAACATTATCGTTATATACGTTCACACCAGCACTCTCGAAACCGGTTAGTGAGATATCGGTTTTTTGTAGCACGCCAACAACCTGTAACCACACATGGCCAAACTTTATGTATTGACCTATGGGATTAGTTTTGCTAAAAAACTTGTTTTTAATATTCGCTCCAATTATACAAACGGGCACACCTTGCTCTTTTTGGAGTTCGGTGAAAAAGCTTCCTTGATCGAGGGGTAAGTTGTACAGCTCGAAATAGTCGGGAGAAACGCCCATAATTTTTGCTGGCATCCGCCAAGCATCAAACTGAACAAAGGAGTTAAGGCTCACCTCGGGGCTAATTCGCTGAACCGATGGGATTATCTGCTGAATAGCCTCTAAATCTTGAAGCGTTAACCCAGGCGAAAACTTGCGCTTCTGCCGTTCACCGTTTTCCGCCTCACCATTCGTTTCATCAACCTCCTCGAAAATGGGATTTATAACAATGTTATTAACCCCAACCATCTCCATTTGCTCCAAAATTTCTTGCTGGGCTCCATTCCCAATTGCCATCATGCTAATAACTGCTGCAACACCAAAAATAATTCCGAGCGCAGTAAGCATCGATTTAAGCTTATTGGCCAGTATCGACTCAATGGCTATATTAATATCGTGAATATACCTTTTATACATAGGTTTTGCCTAGTTTATTGGGATTAGGTGCCTTAGTTATTGCTGACGCTGCATTTTCCCTCCCCCTCTTCGCATTGGGGGTCGCTGCACCTGTTGCTCGTTTGCCGCTTTCGCCTCTTCCTCTTTTCGCTTCCGTTCTGCTTCCCGCTCCTTAATTTCGGGAATAAGTTCCCTACCCACAACAGGATACTTTTCAACATTAGTAGGGAGGCTGAGATAAACCTCATCGCCTAATTCAATACCCTTTTCCACAATTATGAAGTTCTCGTTTTGATCACCTGGTAAGATAATTTGTTTTTTACCCTTTGCCGTGTAAACATAGCTGAGCGAATCGTCGGAATGAACTGCTTCGAGGGGAATATAAACCACCTCGTCGAATTGTTGAGTAATAATTTGGTTGCTAGTTGTCATCGATGGACGCAGAATAGGATCGTACTCATTAACCCGAATGGTTACCTCAAACACCTTAGCATCGGTATTGGGTAGCTGTTCGCCAATGTTAGCAACTTCGGTAACCTCACCTGTATAATTCTTTTCAGGGAAAGCATCAACCCCAACCCTAACCTTTTGTCCTACTTTTAATTTACTAACATCAATTTCATTCACGTATGTTTTTGATATCATTACCGACAAATCGGGAAGCGTGGCAACGGTTAAGTCCCATGGGCTTACGCTTGATCCCACCTTGCGCTTTTGGCCACTCCACTCACGATGGTAAATTACCATGCCCGGTTTGGGTGCATGCACCACAAATTTGCTCAGCACATCAAGCATGTCTTGTCGCTCGCGCTCTTGTCTCGATAGGTTAATGGCCACCTCGCGCATTGAGGCTTCGGCCTGGTCTTTTTTAAGCGTGTAATTATGCTTGGCCTGAGTAAAGTTTCGCTCGGCTCTATCTAAATTTATTTGTGCCTGACGTTGGGTTGCAGGGGGTTCAAATTTCGACTGATCAACAACAATTTGGCGCTCCTCGAGTTCGAAACCTAGGTTGATGAGCTCATCCCTAAGACTTCGGAGCTGAAGCGTGGTATCGAGCTGAGTTTTGAGGAATTGCTGCTGGCTCTTCTCAAGCTCATCGTCAATTTCCTTAAGCCTGTTGCTTAGGGCACTCCGATCGAGCGTTGCAACATAATCGCCCGAATCGACCACTGTTCCTTCAGGAACAAGATCCTGAATTTTTATTTCCGAAAAACGAAAACTCCTACTCTGTCTTAGTTCGGGTGGAGCAGTTATGTCTTCCTTATTCTTTGCCTGTAGTTCGCCCGTTATAGTAACAACAATTTCGAAAGGGCCCCGCTCAGCTGAAACTTTTTGGGGTGCAACACCCTCATCGCTTGAGGTGCTAAAAATTAGCACGAGAATTATAATGGCTAAAGCGCTTAGCCCAATTACAACCTTTTTATTCATCTTAAATTCAAGTAGATTTTATGCTTAAACTAACGGGTTTTTGACTAGTTATTGTGCATATTAGTTTAAACACGAACAAAAAATTATTGATTCTTGATTAATTTCATAGCCTGCTCGGCCAACTCGTTTGCTTTTTCAGGCGACTTGGCCTCGGTGTAAATTCGGATAATTGGCTCTGTGTTCGATTTACGGAGATGAATCCATCCATCATCAAACTCAACCTTAAGCCCATCAATATCGTTAAGTATTTGATTGCTAAAATGTTTTTTCATCCGATGTAACACCTCGTCGGGGTTAACTTCGTGCGAAAGTTCAACCTTGTTCTTCGACATAAAGTACTGTGGATACTGTGCCTTTAGCTCAGAGCAGGTTTTGTTACTTCTGGCCAAATGCGAAAGGAATAGCGCAATACCAACAAGCGCGTCGCGACCATAGTGCAGTTCAGGGAAAATTACACCCCCATTTCCCTCGCCACCAATTACGGCGTTGTGCTTTTTCATTGCGGCTACAACGTTAACCTCGCCCACCGCTGAGGCGTAGTATTGCTGCCCGTGTTTATGCGTTACATCGCGGAGTGCAGCTGTGCTCGACAAGTTGGATACGGTATTGCCTTTGGTTTCAGTGAGTACATAATCGGCAACGGCAACCAGCGTGTACTCTTCGCCAAACATTGCTCCATCTTCACAAATAATGGCAAGGCGATCAACATCGGGATCGACCACAAAGCCCAAATGGGCTTTTTCGCCAACCACTGCCGATGAAATATCGGTAAGGTGCTCGGGCAAAGGCTCGGGGTTATGCGGAAACTCACCAGTTGGTTCGCAATACAGTTCAACAACGTTACTAACGCCCAAGGCTTTGAGCAAGCGCGGGATGGCAATCCCTCCTACCGAATTTACACAGTCGATAGCCACTTTAAGGTTGGCCTGTTTTATTGCGTTTGTGTCAACAAGCTTAAGGGCTAAAATTTTCTCAATATGCTTATCCGCAAAGTCGTACTCATCAACCAAACTACCTAAACTATCTACATCAGTAAAAGTGAGTTTACCCTGCTCGGCAATTTGAAGCACTGCTTTGCCATCAACATCGGAGAGAAATTCGCCCTTTTCATTGAGCAGCTTAAGCGCATTCCACTGACGTGGGTTGTGACTTGCCGTAATAATAATTCCGCCTTGAGCCTGCTCATCAACAACAGCCATCTCAACGGTTGGCGTAGTGGCCAAGCCTACGTTAACCACATCGACTCCACAACCTAATAAAGCACCAACTACAATGCTGTTAACCATTTCGCCCGAAATGCGAGCATCGCGACCAACAACCACTTTGCATTTTTGCTGCGGAAAATTATTCTTTACCCACTGCGCATAGGCCGACGTGAAAAGCGTAAGGTTTATAGGGTTAAGGCCATCGTTAGCGGCACCTCCTATGGTACCTCTAATCCCAGAGATTGATTTTATTAACGGCATTTTTAACTGATTTAGTTTTTGAATAGCAAATGTGGTAATATTTTGGGGTTTTGGCAAAGGAAAACGAATATGTAAAAAATAAAAAAAAGCAACCTTAAGAAAAAAGCAAAGGGGCACTGCAAGTTTGCACTACCCCTTTTACTACTATAAAATTGAAATTTTGCTAGACCTTTTTAGGTGCTAAAAACTTATTGTAGAGTAGCAGCCCAATAATTGTAAGCACTCCAATACCGCTAAACATTAGCCATAGCAGGCTAGGCTTGCCCATTTGGGTAACAAACCTAACGTAGGTAAATGCACCAAGCACACCGCCAATGCCGCTACCGATAACACCGTAAAGGAACGAATACCCTAGGTAAAGCGCCTTTTTGTCGGGTGGGGCAATAAGCCCTACGTATGAAATAAACTTTGGATGCGCTGTCATTTCGCCTACAGAAAATATGATAATACCAGCCATGAACACCCAAGCATGAGTTGATATGGCCAAAACACCCATACCAATTGTACCTAAAGCAATACCAACAATCATGGTAGGCAAAGCCTTGGTATTTTTAACAATAAATGAGATGATAAGCTGCAGAAGAATGATTGTACCCGCATTAATAACTGTAACATGCTCAGCCTCGAACTTCCATGTAGGATTTTCAGTAAAAATTGCTAAGAATGAGTTAACCGCATTGTTAACGGGAGTCATATCCATATGCTCGGTTAAGTACCATAGTACGGTGTCGAACATCTGAAAGTATAGTATCCAGAAGCATGAGTAAATCGCAATCATTATAACAAAGCGATAATCTTTTAGCACAAGCAAAGCACCCTTTAACACTTCTGGGACAGTCTTTTTGGTCTCGGGCCTTGGTGGCTCCTTGTAAACAAATAGGTTTAGGATAAGCAACCAGCCCGTTCCTACAGCTGCCATTATAAAAATGTAGTTCCAACCCATTTGCTTAAGCACAGGAATTAGAAAAAGGGGAAATAGGAATGCGCCCAAGTTAATTGTCCAGTAAAAAATACCAAAACCTAGCGTCGAGTTGCTCTCGTCGGTGCTTCGTGCAATTGTACCTGATATAACTGGCTTAAAAAATCCTGCACCAGTTACCATAAGTATTAGGCTGGCAAAAACCAGCAGGTAGCTAGTGCTAATGCTAGTGAAAAAGTATCCGAGCGACATAACCACAAAAGAGAAAACTAGCGTTTTTTTATAGCCAAACTGATCGGCAAGTGCTCCGCTGAGAATTGGGAGCAGATATAACAACGGCCGAGTTACACTGTTAATAGCCCCAACGCTTTCCTTTGAAAAGCCAAGGCCTCCCTGACTTACATCGAGTACCAAATACACCGAGAGAACGGACATTACTCCGTAGTACGAGCCCCGCTCAAAGAACTCCATAACAATTACCGTCCAGAAGTTTCGGGGAAACGAAGCCAAGCCTTTTTTCTTTGGTTTTTCTTCCATTTTAATTGGTTTTTATATGATTTGAAATTTTCTTCTCATTTTTTAGCCAGCAAAAACGTTTTTCTAAAAGACAAGTAACTTTACAAAAAGCTTAGCGTGCAGCGTTGTCTATTTCACCTCGTTAATTCCAATTAGTTTGTTAATAATGGCATAAATTGTTAAACCCGAAACGGTTTTTATGCCCAGTTTCTTTGTAATATTTTTTCGGTGTGTTATTACCGTATGTGGGCTAATGAAATTTCTATCGGCAATCTCCTTGTTCGATAAACCCAAAGCAACGTCTTTCAGAATTTGTGCTTCACGCTCGCTCAACCCCTGATTGGAATATGAAGAGGCTTCCTCATCGGATTTTGCATAACCAATAATCTGCCTAAACTTTTCAACTGTCTCGCTTTGCTCATCGGTATGCAAAACAAATTGGGTGAATTGAGATTTTATCTCTTCGGGAACCTCATCTATACTTTGGGCAACGCAAACAAGCTGCAACCTTTTTGCTTTCGCTTTAAGCTTTTTTACAAAAAGCTGATCGGTTTGCCTAACCAAAGAAGCGCTCACAACAACCACATTGGCTCCGCTCGATGCTACCAATTCAACTAAACTGCTCAAACCGGTAACTTCACGCACTACCATGGCTTTAGGCAGCTCGTTTATTAAATTAACGAGACCCTTGCGCACCAAAAAAACTGGTTCGGCTACTATAAAGGTTATTTTACTCATGCTTTTTTAGCAGCTGTTTTTCCAACTCCATTACCTTGGGTGCCAAAACCTTTTCCTCAATTCGCGAATGGTCATAAATATCTTTCTGCAAAACGAAGAACTCTCTGAGAATACGGATACAAAGACTTTGGTTACGAACCGGAGGCAGGTACTTAACAAAAAGCGTATTTATATCATTCAACTTCGACTCAATATCGTCGTGCTCATCTAAAAAGTTGCTCATTGAGTATTCGGTAATTGCCCGCACAGTTTCTTCCACATTATGGTTTTGCAAATAAGCCTGCTCAACGTTTTGAGCATAAGGAAATATTTTCTCGTCTTCCCACTGCAAGTGCTTAAAAAGTTCCACTTTATACTCGTTAAAAAAGTTGTGCACTAGCATTATCTCATCAGGCTTGGCACAATCGCTTTCGAGTAGCTCAAGCAACGATTCGATATAGGGAATATTCTGATACATATAATCCTGATGCGTGCGGCGTAGGTAGCCAACAATTTCGGTCACGCTAAAACTTTGCAAATGCTTCTGCGGAAAGTATTCTGTATCGTTAAACGCATTTAAAATCTCAAGGAAGAAATCGGGGTTAACGCCATTTGCAGCACAAACCTTTTCGACCGATAAATCGCCAAAGCCTAGCTTAATCTCAAAGCGATTAATTACGCTAAGCGTATTAAAGTTGGCTTGAACAACATCGGCAAGCTTCATTTTTGAGGTGAACATACCTTTACGGTTTTGTTGTGTTTGCAAATATAGCTTTTTGAGGAATGCTACCTAACTATTTGGGCAATTTGAGGGTTGCGAAAAACGCTAGCTTTTTAGTATATTTAACGCCTTAAAAAGCGCCAAACATGTTCGAACTAATTGCATTTGCCACTATTGGCTTAGCAGCAGGAGCCATAATCTCATTTATCGTTTTCGGGATAGCTAAAAAGCAGCTTAAAGGCTCGGGTTCTGCCAGCACTTCTGAGCTCGAAAGCGATTTACGCCTGGCCAACGACAGGCTTGAGCGCTCCCTAGACGAAAAACATCAGCTGGCCGAGGGGCTTGAAAAACTAGCCAACGAGAAGCAAGAGCTTGCCACGAGCTTCTCATCGCTAACAACCCTTAACGAGGAAATTAGGAAGCAAAACAACTCGCTAGCAAGCGAGTTTACAGCTATAAAGGATGAGCACAAAAAGCTAGTAGAGCATTTTCAGGAACAAAACCGACAGCTAAGTTCAATTGAGGCTAAAGCGGAATCGTTTAAGCAACAGCTCGAAGCGTATTCAAAGGAGATTGAAAGCCTTAAGGAAGAGCGCAAACAGCTGCAAGCCAACCTTGCCTCTTCGCGTGAGCAAACCGTTGAGTTCGACAAGGAAAACAAGTACCTTAAGGAAATGCTAGCAAAACAAAAAGGAGAGGTTGAGGATATAGGTAAAAAATTCTCTAATGAGTTCAAGCTACTAGCCGACGCAATTCTTGAGGACAAAAGCAAGCGCTTTACCGAGTTAAACCAAAATAACATTGAACAGCTACTCAAACCACTGGGCGAGAACATAAAAGTTTTTCAAAAAAAGGTTGAAGAGGTTTACGATCGCGAGAGCAAAGAGCGTTTCTCGCTGGGCAAGGAGGTTGAAAAACTCGTTTTACTCAATCAAAAAATTAGCGAGGAGGCAACCAACCTCACCAATGCGCTCAAAGGGCAAGTTAAGCAGCAGGGCAACTGGGGCGAAATGATTCTTGAGAGCATCCTTGAACGCTCGGGTTTGGTTAAGGACAGGGAGTACTTTGTACAAGAATCGGTAAAAGATGAGGAGGGCAAACGCTTTCAGCCCGATGTGATTATTAAGTACCCCGATAACCGCAAAGTGGTTATCGACTCAAAGGTGTCGCTTTTAGCATACGAGCGTTACTGCTCGAGCCAAAACCCCGAAGAACAAAAAAAGGAGCTAACAACCCACATACGTTCCATTCGCAACCATATCGACATGCTTAGCTCCAAAGGCTATCAGAATTTGGTAGGCGATTTAGATTTTGTAACCATGTTCCTGCCCGTTGAGCCCGCCTTTATTGTTGCTATGCAGGCCGATCCAGAGATATGGAACTACGCATACTCCAAAGGGGTTTTGCTGCTAAGTCCAACAAACCTAATTGCTGCACTTAAGCTTATTCATAATCTATGGCAACGCGAGTATCAGAATAAAAATGCCCTCGAAATTGCCGACAGGGGAGGTAAATTATACGATAAGTTTGTTAGCTTTGTGGAAAGCTTAACATCAATTGGCGATAGCCTAAGGAAAAGCCAAAGCAGCTACGACAACGCCCTAAAACAGCTTACAAGCGGAAGCGGAAATCTGGTTTCGCAAGCACAAAAAATTAAGGAGCTGGGTGCAAAAGCAAAAAAGGCTTTGCCTGAGCAAATTCTCGAAGATGCAGATGAAGAGCCTACAAACCCAAATGCAGTAGAGTAGTATGCTATCAATTTGCTTGCCCGTATATAACTTCGATGTTACCGAGCTAACCCTTGAGCTACTCAGGCAGGCACGCGAGTATAATATCGATGCTGAAATACTGGTTTTCGATGATGCCTCACTGTCATACTATAAAAACATAAACTCAAAGATTGCTGTAAACTCATCGGTTCAATACCTTGAGTTTGAGCAGAACCTTGGCCGAAGTCGTATCCGTAACCGCCTTGCCGATTTTGCCAAAGGCAACTGGTTGCTTTTTCTCGATTGCGACATGGTACCCCAAACTCCACAATTCCTAAAGAACTACAATAACGCCATTGATGAAGCCAATATAATTTGTGGAGGAATTGGCTATGGTCCCAAACCGTTTAAAAAGGAATTCCTGTTGAGATGGAAGTACGGAATTTTTCGCGAAAGCAAATCAGCAGTCCGTAGGCAAATAAACCCTTACGCTGCTTTTATGAGCGGTAACTTTATGATAAAAAAAGAGGTTTTCAACCAGATTAGATTTAACGAGGGTATTTCGGGATACGGGCACGAGGACACCCTTTTTGGCCTCGACCTTAAAAAGCACAAAGCATCAATACTCCACATAAACAACCCGTGCATTCACCTAGGCATTGAGCCTTGCTTCGACTACTTAGCCAAAACCGAGCACAGTATAATTAACCTAGTTAATCTAATTAGCATTGTTCCTGAACAATGGAAAGATCTGCGCAAGAATATTAAGCTACTAAAATTCTACTGCTTTTTAAGGTGGATTGGGCTTGGCTATCCGCTTCGCTGGTTCTTTAGAGTTTTCAACCCCATAATCCGCCGTGTTCTTTGCAACACAAAACCCTCTTTACTCCTTTTCGACCTTTACAAGCTAGGTATGCTTGCCCAAGTTTTTAAGAAGCCTAAGTCCACTAGCAGTGCACCAAAAATGCTTAATGCGCCTAAAGGGTAGTTCTAACATCCAAGAAAAGTTTCAGATATCGATTATCCTGTTTTTTAGTGCATACTTTACCAATTCAACCGTTGTGGTAAGCTCAAGCTTTTGCATTATGTGGTTTTTGTGCGATTCAACGGTTCTTACGCTTATGTATAGCTTATCGGCAATAAGCTGGTTTGAATAACCTTCGGCAACAAGTTTTAGTATTTCCATTTCGCGCGGAGTAAGCGCTTCGCTATTTTGGTCGTCGGCTCTTTCGGGATCCTTAATCTGCTTAAGGTAACTTTTCAGTATAATCTCGGAAATATCCTTGCTAAAGTATTCCTTTCCGGTGCTCACCTGAACAATAGCCTCAACAAGCTCCTTTTGGGTTATGCTTTTGGGCAAATACCCTTTGGCCCCAGCCTTAATGGCATTAAAAACAAATTCCTGAGTGGTATGCATTGAAAGCACAATAACCTTAACAAAAGGATAATCATCGTTAACCTTTCGGGTTAGCTCAATTCCCGACATCCCTGGTAGCGAAATATCAACAATGAGCACATTTGGCCTTGACTCCTCAATTTTGCAAAGAATTTCACTTGCATTTTCTGCTTCGGCAACTACCTCAATAAGCGGCTGTCCATCAAGCAAAGCTCTTATCCCATCGCGCACAATCTGATGGTCGTCAACTAGGGCTACTGTAATTTTACTGTGCATTGGTAGTATGATTATTTATGGGAAACTCAACCCGTATTCGCGTACCTTTACCCTCGGCCGAAACAATCTCAAACCGACCATTAAGCAGCGATGATCGTTCTTTCATATTATAAAGTCCATTCCCTGAATTTACATTTTTCTGATTAAACCCTATGCCATCATCCTCAATGGTGATGTAGATTTTAAGTATATCGGAAAATACAGATACCACTGCTTTTGATGCTTGAGCATGCTTAACAATATTGGTTAGCGCTTCTTGGGCAATTCTGTATGCATACGTTTTAGTAAGCATACTAATATTTTCGGGAAGCACGCCAACCACCAGCGAAATGCGAACTCCCGAATTACCCTCAACCTCGTTGCACAAGTTGCGCAGAACAACGGCAAGGCTAAATTCGGTTAGCGCAGCTGGCATTAGGTTATTCGATATGCGTCGGGTTTCGTCGATGGTTTGGTTGAACATTTGCTTAACCAGCTCAATGGTTTTTGCCTGTTCGCCGAGTTCACTTAGGGTCAAACTTTCAAGCCTCAGCTTGATGGCCACTAGCGTTTGCCCGAGCCCATCGTGCAGCTCGCGCGAAAGCCTTTGACGCTCCTGCTCCTGACCATCGATTACCGAGCGAAGCCTATGCAAACGTTCCTCCTTAAGCTCATCCTCAATGGCTTTTCGCTCCGAAATATCTCTAATAACCAAAACCGAAACCTCTTGGTCGTGGTAGTTTAACCTGCGATGCTGAACCTCAACAGGCACTTGCACTCCACCATTGCACATTAAAATTGACTCAAAGGAATTTACTTGGCTACTTTCAATAAAATTAAGCAAGTGCTCGTCCTCTTTAAAAAGCTGTTGAGGCGAGAGCGAAAGCAATTGGGCTTCGTTGTATCCAGTAAGATTTATGAGGGCTCTGTTTACCAGAATTGGTTTTGCCGATTTATGGATTAGTATGCCATCAATGGTTGCCCTGTAGAAATGCAACAATCGGCTCTCCCTCTCCTTAAGGCGTTGCGTTGTATGCTTTAATCGTAGAGTCATTTGGTTAAAAACCTGGGTTAGCAAACCTATTTCATCGCGCTCACTAATTGGCAGCACCTTATCAAACTTACCCTCACCAACCCTAACTGCCGCATTTTTCAATTCAGTAAGAGGTCTTGTAAGTCTTGAGCTAAATATGAATACTGCAATACCCACGAGAATAAAAACGATCATACCAATGAGCCCCAAACTCAGCTTGAGCCTATTTATCTGCCTCATGGCCTCCTGCCAATCCATTTCAGCAACAACTACCCATGAAATACCTGGAATATTAAGCGGAGCATAAGAGCTAAGAACCCTCTCGCCCCTGTAGTCAACAATTCGTGCACATCCCTTCTGACCAGCCAGTGCACGTTCAACAGCCAATGTTTTGCTCTCGACAGCTAGTATTGACTGCTCGGCAAATCGCGACGATGAGCGAAGCAGGTAATCGTCGCCTGCCAAATAGACCTCTCCAGTATTCCCAAGGCCAATCTCATGCAATCTATCGGCCATTAGCGCATTCATTGTCTTATCAGGAATTTCGAGGAATAATACACCTACAAAATCATCATCGGAAAGCACTGGCGCAGCAACAATAACGCTGTAAGTATTCGCTAACGAGCCTGAAGTAAAATCGTTAATTACAATAGATTGTTGCTCCTCTACTCTGGTATAAATAGTACTATAGGTTGGGTTGGATTTAAGGGTTGCAACCATGTAATGCTCAACCCTAGCTAGGCTGTCGAACTTAGTACAAAGTACTTGCCCTGCAGGATTTGCAATTGCCAATGTGCTATAGCAATTTGCCCTTGATAAAAAATATAGAATTGACCTTACTTGGGGTAGTTTTAAAAAACTATCGGCTCGGAAATCACCCACCTCAACACTTTCAGCAATTAAACCAACAATATGCTCTGATTGGGCAATAAGGGCAGCATCCCTTTCTCTGTTAATAAAAAAACTCTCAACCTGCCTACCCTTTTCCTCCCTAATAGCAGTAAGCTGATTATAGGTTCGATCAAGCAATGCTTTTCGGGCAATGGTATACGCAAAAACACCTACCATTAGTAGGCTAGCAAAACTCAGCAAAAGTGAGTAAACAAAAAGCTTATTTCTTATAGACAACGAACCCATTGCAGTTTTTCAATGCAACCAATTTAGCACTTTTTTTAATGCTAACCCCAATTAATATATGGTAATTCATTTTTGCAGCCTACGAATAAAAGCTACTTTTGCCTGCTAAAAATCCTACTTCAATGCCAAAAGTTATCCCTTTCAAAACCATTGAGCTCGACTCGAACAGCTTTCATCCAATACTAACCGGACAAGTTGGAGATAAAGAGCTTACGCTGATATTAGATACTGGTGCATCGCGAACCGTACTAGGCAAGCACATTACAGAAGGATACCCAAATGTGCAAAACGAGATAAGCGAGGCTTTTGCCGCAGGCGTTAATGCTCAAACCATGGAAGTTGAACCCATTGAAATACCCGAACTCACCATAGGGAATTGTAATTTTAGCAACATGCTCGTTTTTAGCACTAATTTAAATGGCATATCCGATCTTTACAAAAAAATGGCGGGCATAAGCATTGATGGATTAATTGGTTGCGATTTTATGGTAAAGTACAAAGCCACAATAAACTTCAAAATGCGCAAGATAATTCTTTACGTTTAATGGGTAAAAAATTATAACCTTAAAGGGTTTGATACATTTCATAGAAATAAGGGGAAATATGGCATTTCTTAAAAAAAGTAATATATTTGCCCCACATTTTTAAAATCAAAGTAAAAATAATCAATCGTTTAACACAGAAAACCAATGCAAAATAGAGGTGCGATAAGGTTAATTGCAATAGCCCTAACGCTGGTATGTATCTACCAGCTATCATTTACTTGGGTAGCAAAACGAGTTGAAAAAACAGCCGCAAGTTACGCAGACAATAGGGTAAAAGACATTGAAGACGAAAGGGAGCAACAGCTACAAAGGAATAAGCTAGAGTCCTTCTATCTTGACTCCGTTTCAAGTGAAACAGTTTACAACTTTCTTTGGTTACGAAAATACTCTTACAAAGAGGTTAAGGAGCGCGAAATAAATCTTGGCCTTGACCTTAAAGGAGGGATGGACGTAACCCTTGAAGTTTCAGTTGTAGACATTATTCATTCGCTATCAAATTACAGTAACGACAGCGCATTTATTGCTGCCATCGATATGGCTAAAACTATGCCTCCATCGGACGACTTCATCACCCGTTTTGGAAGAGCATTTGAGCAAATAGCCCCCGAAGCAAAACTGGCTGCAATATTTAGCACTCCCGAAAACCGTAATATTATTTCATTTAGCTCAACCAATGAGGATGTACTAGAGTTTATTGCAACAGAAGCAGAAAGCGCTATCTCAAACTCTTTTAACGTAATCCGAAATCGTATCGACCGCTTTGGCGTATCGCAACCAAACATACAAAGACTTGAAGGATCGGGCAGAATTGTTGTTCAGCTGCCAGGCGTTAAGGATCCGGAGAGGGTTCGTAAACTCCTTCAGGGAACCGCAAACCTCGAATTCTGGGAAACCTACGAAAATAGTGAAGTATTCCCTGCCCTACAAGAGGTTAACAAAAAGATAAAAGAGATTAAGGATGCCGAAGCTGCTCTTAAAAAAACCGACGTTAGCGAAGAACAAGAGGTTGTTGAGCCAGTAGCTGATGAAAATACAGAAGTTGAGGCAAGCCAAGAAGACGAACTTCTTGACTTAATTAAGAGCGAAACCGACTCAACCGATTTAAATGAAGGTGATTGGGCTAAGGAATTCCCTCTTTTTGCATTACTTAATCCATCAACAAACCAGCAAGGTCAACTACTGCCTGGGCCAACCGTTGGCTTTGCGCACTACCGCGATACTGCGCAAATTAACGAGTATTTAAGCATGAAGCAGGTTAAGCAGCTTTTGCCACGCGACCTTAAACTGCTTTGGACGGTTAAGTCACCAAAATGGGACGAAAAAGGTAATTTCTATGAGCTAATAGCCATAAAAGTTACTAACCGCGACGGTAACCCCCCACTTGATGGTAGTGTTATAACCGATGCTCGCGACGACTTTAGCTCAACTGGAGGCGAAGCAGAGGTGTCAATGAGCATGAATGCCGAGGGTGCAAAAACCTGGGCTAGGCTAACTGCCGACAACGAAGGCAAATCAATTGCAATTGTACTCGACGATTACGTATACTCATTCCCTAGAGTTTTAAATGAAATTAAAGGTGGACGCTCTTCTATTACTGGTGACTTCACCATTAATGAGGCAAAAGACTTGGCCAACGTGCTAAAATCGGGTAAACTACCTGCACCTGCACGTATTATTCAGGAAGAGATTGTTGGGCCATCGCTTGGTCAGGAGGCTATCGACTCTGGCTTACGCTCATTTGTTATGAGCTTTATCATTGTGCTTTTCTTCATGGTATTCTACTATAGCCATAGAGGTGGTTTAATTGCCGACTTTGCACTACTAGCAAACCTTTTCTTTATTTTTGGTGTACTTGCCTCGTTCCAGGCAACGCTTACATTACCAGGCATTGCAGGTATTGTGCTTACCATGGGTATGTCGGTTGATGCCAACGTGCTAATTTTTGAGCGAATTCGCGAGGAACTCAAAGCCGGAAAGGGGCTTAGCTTGGCCATATCCGATGGATATAAAAATGCCTACTCGGCCATTATTGACGGAAACGTAACAACATTGCTAACTGGTGTTATACTTTACCTATTTGGTTCAGGTCCCGTTAAAGGTTTTGCAACTACCCTAGTAATTGGTATTATCACCTCGCTATTTTGCGCGCTATTCCTAACCCGCCTTGTAATCTACTTTATGCAAAAGAGGAAGTATAACATCACCTTCTCGAACCGCATAAGCGAAGGCGCATTTAAAAACACCAAGTTTAACTTCATTGGCTCACGCAAGTTCTCATATGTAATTTCGGCCATTGTTGTTGGCGTTGCAATTGCGTCGCTTGCAACCAGAGGCCTAAACCCAGGTATCGACTTTGCCGGAGGACGCTCCTATGTAGTTCGTTTCCAGCAAGAGGTTTCAACTGTTGATATTGCCGCTGATTTACGCAATGTATTTGGAGAATCACCTGAGGTAAAAACTTTTGGTACATCTAATCAGGTAAAGATTACAACAAAGTATAAGATTGATGATGAAAGTGAGAACATCGACAACCAAGTTGATTCACTTCTTCATATAGGATTGGCCAACTATTTACCCGAAAACACCTCGCTTGACAGCTTTATTCACGACTACAAGCAAAGTAGCATGAAGGTTGGGCCAACCATTGCTCACGATCTAAGGCAAGAAGCGATTATCGCATTGGCAATAGCGCTTATTGTTATCTTCCTCTACATTTTAATTCGATTTAAGAACTGGAGCTACGGTACTGGTGCTGTTGCCGCACTGGCTCACGATACGCTAATTGTGGTTGGAATATTCTCAATTCTTTACAACAGAGTTCCATTCGCGCTCGAAATTGACCAAGCATTTATTGCGGCCATACTAACCATTATTGGTTACTCAATTAACGACTCGGTAGTTATATTCGACCGTATTCGCGAGTATGTTGGCTTATACCCCAAACGCGATAGGCTTGCCATTATGAATAGCGCACTTAACGATACCTTAAGCCGTACATTCTCAACATCGTTTAGTACGCTGGTTGTGCTAGTTCCAATCTTCTTCTTTGGAGGTGAGAGTATCCGCGGATTTATTTTTGGACTAATCATCGGTATTCTTGTGGGTACTTACTCGTCACTATTTATTGCATCACCAGTTGCTTACGACTTACAGCTTAGACGTGCCAATAAAGCAGCCGCCAAAAAGAAATAGCAGACGAACCTAACATTGTTCAAGATATTTGAATCCTGCGGATAAATAATCCGCAGGATTTTTTTTGTTACATTTACACCATAAAACACCAACAAAATGTTACTCTTTATAGGCGGTACCGAAATAATCTTTATAGTAATTGCAGTGCTCATGCTTTTTGGTGCAAAAAAAATTCCTGAAATAGCACGAGCGCTTGGCAAAGGTTTTAGAGAATTTCAAAACGCAACCGATGAGATAAAACGAGAGATTGAATCGGTAAACGACATTAACACCACTGAACCCCCAAAGAAAAGCACCGACGATAAACCCACAGAATAGTTTTTTTACCTACCATAATTATCCTACCAAAAATTAGCGTATCTTTGCAGCCCATTAATTTTTAACATCTTACAAGAGCAAAGCCAATTGCTCACAAACAACTACGTTTACCATGAATGAGAAAGACAGATTCGGAAAGAAACCCGTGAGGAGGAGTAAATCCGACGAAAATGAACCAGCCAGAGTTTACAAACCCCGCACAGCATCGCGATCCGAAAAACAGAGCAATCCATCACTTGGGGATGAGGCAAGTAATGATATTGATCCTCGCCCAAAGCGAATAGCTAGCAAAAAAACATTCTCTAAAGAAAACCCGAGAGAAGACAAGAGAAGCAAAAGCGCTCCTTTATACAAGCCTCGCACGGCTAAAAACCCAAAAGAACGAGTAGCAGAGAATGACCAAGGTTTTAAGAAAACCTCAAAACCCGAAAAGTCAGATAGCTTTCAAGCAGATAACAGCAAAGACAACTACTACCAAGAAAAGTTTGGCAAGAAGAAACAGGAACGCCCTGAGGAAAAATTCGACAAGCCAAGAGAGAGTAAGATTATAAAAAAGGCCAAAACCGCACCCAAACAACCCGAGTTCGACAATTCGCTCAAAACCGATAAGGAAGGGTATATAAGAATTAACAAGTACATTGCCAACTCGGGGCTATGTAGCCGCCGCGAAGCGGATGAATACATACAGAAAGGTCACATAACGATTAACGGCGAGGTAGTAAAAGAAGTTGGGACAAAAGTTAAGCTAACCGACGAGGTATGCTATAGAGGCAAAAAACTCGATCCAGAAAAAAAGGTATACATCCTTTTAAATAAACCCAAAGATTACGTTACAACCGTTGAAGACCCAAACGCATCGCGAACGGTTATGGATTTAATTGTTGGCGCATGCGACCAAAGGGTTTACCCTGTTGGCCGACTCGACAGGAACAGCACTGGCCTTTTGCTTTTCACCAACGACGGCGAGCTTACCACACGCTTAACACACCCAAGTTTTATGAAGAAAAAGATTTACGAAGTGGGCTTGGATAAGAACGTTAAGCAAGAAGACATGAACACCATTAGGACTGGCGTTGAGATTGAAGGCGAAATGGTTGCCGCCGATGCCATTGAATATGTTGACACAAACGACAAATCGGTTATTGGCATCGAAATTCATTCGGGACAAAACCGAATTGTGCGCAAAATATTTGAAAAACTTGGCTACCGCGTTTATAAACTCGACAGGGTTTACTTTGCCGGATTAACTAAAAAGAATTTACCCCGAGGAAAATGGCGTTTCCTTACCCCAAAAGAGGTAAACATGCTAAAGATGAATAGGTTTTAAAACCATTTAACACATAAGGGGCTTGAGGTAAGCCCCTTAATTATTTAAAAATTACTACCTTCGGTAACCATTACTGAACATAGCTTTTAAATGATGAAAAGATTCGCCTTTGCCTTTCTACTCCTTCTACTATCCTCATTCTCGTTCGGTCAATTCACGCTACGCGGCAAGGTTGTCGACTCAAAAACTGGCGAACCACTGCCATTTGTAAACATTGTTTATAACGAACGCGGACAAGGAATAACCACCGAACTTAATGGCACCTTTTACCTGAGTTCAAGCTATCCCATTAAAAGTATAAAGCTAAGCTACGTAGGCTACTCCCCCAAACAGGTTAGTTTAACCAACAACGACAATGATAGGCAAATTACAATTGGGCTTAACCCGCTCGCATACCAAATAGATGAAGTTGTTGTTAAACCGGGAATTAACCCTGCCCACCGCATAATACATAACGTATTTGCTAACAGCAAAACCAATAATCCCGAAAGACTAAAACACTTTAGGTACAACAGCTACAATAAGATGTACTTTACGTTCGAAACCGACTCACTCGATGCTATTTCAAAAACCGATTCGATACCCACAACAAAAGCCGACTCGCTTAACAAGAAAATAATAGCTTTCAAAAATAAGCAGCACATTTTTATGATGGAATCGGTTACCGAACGTAATTTCAAGTACCCAAATAGCAATAGCGAAACAGTACTGGCATCTCGAGTTTCGGGGCTAAAGGATCCGTTCTTTGTTTTCCTAGCTACGCAGTTTCAATCATTCTCATTTTACAATGAGCTGGTTAACCTTGGAGGCAAAAACTACCTTAACCCCATTAGCAAAGGAAGCACAAGTAGGTATCTATTCATTTTAAAAGATACGCTCTTTACACAAAGTTTCGATACCCTGTTTGTAATATCGTTTCGCCCATTAATTAAACACAATTTTAGCGCGCTAAAGGGAGTGCTAAACATCAACTCAAATGGCTACGCCATACAAAGCGTTATTGCAGAGCCAGTGGAACAACCCTCTCCGCTTTTTACCCTAAAAATTCAGCAGCGTTACGAAATGGTTGATAGCTCAAAATGGTTTCCCGTTGAGCTGAACACGAACCTTTACCTAAATATGGTAAACGCACAAGCTAAAGATACGGCCACGGGTCAGGTTTTACCCATATCGATAGCCGGAATTGGTAACTCATACATTAAGAATATTGACCTCAACCCTCAACAACGGAACCGAGATTTTAACCATATTGAGCTGACATTCGACCCGTTGGCTGGTGAAAAAGATGAGGACTTCTGGCTCCAATTCCGAAACGATAGCCTTACCCCTCAAGAGCAAAAAACCTACGAGGTAATTGATAGCCTTGGAGAGGGAATAAATCTTGATAGACAAATGCGTATTGCCGAAACGCTGATTACTGGAAAAATTCCTGTTAAATTCTTAAATGTCGACCTTAACAAGCTGCTTAGCTATAACCAGTTCGAGGGCTATCGCCTTGGACTTGGACTTGAGACCAACCAACGCATGTTAAAATGGCTAACCATTGGAGGTTACTATGCATACGGCTTTACCGACAAAGAGCATAAGTATGGAGGATTTGCCCAAGCAACGCTAAGCCAAAGGCATCAGGTTAGCATTTCCGCTTCGTACCAGCACGATGTGAGAGAGCCAGGTGAGCTGAAATTCCCAAAACCATTCGGACTAATTAATACCGATCAGTTTCGCAACTTTCTAATATGGAAAATGGACTATGTTGACAAGTATTCCGCAGGCTTTAACTTTAGGTTGCTTAAAAACTTTTCGGTTAGCCTTTCAGCAAGCCAGCTGCAGTTTACAGCCACTTCGGGTTTTAATATAAACCTGCCAAATGGTACTCCATCCAACACATTTAATACCAACGAATTTGGAGCCGATATACGGTTCGTTTGGAAAGAAACCTTTATGGAAACACCACGCGGGCTGCTTCCGTTAGGCTATGGCTTTCCGTTAATATGGGCAAGCTACCAAAAAGGGATAACGGACTTTGGAGGTAGCTTTAACTACAGCAGGTTAAGCACTAGAATAGATTACCAAATAAACCACCGCACCATTGGCAAAACAAGCATTACCTTTAATGCCGGTTTGCTCAGCGGCGATGTACCTACCCCTCTCCTACAGTTCGGACCAGGCAACAACGGCAAGTACCCAATTGATGCCACAGCATCGTTTGGTGCAATGGATCTTTACGAATTTGTCTCCGATAGATACGCTTACGCTTTTTTACGACACAACTTTGGAACCCTATTCTGGAAAACTAAATCGAAATACTTTAAACCCCAATTCGCACTAGTTCAAAACTTTGCCATTGGTAGCTACAAGCAAAATTCATTACACAATTTTGAGCATGAGCAACCCAAAACCCTTAGCAAGGGTTACCATGAAAGCGGGCTGCTAATTAACGGTATTCTGTCAAACCCATTCTACTCACTTGGCGTTGGCGCCTACTATCGCTGGGGCGATTACTCATCTGAAATTTGGCAAGAGAACATTGCAATAAAGCTAACGCTAAGTACTAATCTTTAGCAGAGGAATCTGATTCGTTTATTCTTAAAATGGAGATAAAGCAGCGCTTGCTGCAAAGAAGATTAAAGCCAATGCAATTAAGGCCACATAAACAATAGCAACAATGCCTAAAATTTTCCAAAACTTTCTTTGCATATCAAATGCAGCATCAAGTTCAACACTGCTATTACTCTCGAAGCTAGCCTTAAGCCCATTAGCATAGCCAAAAAGATATTTGTAAATGTAAAACATTAATAACGCAATAAGTAAATAAGCTATTCCAGCAAACTTACCTACTCCAGCCATTGCGCTTCCCAAACCAAAAAGCAATAAAAGAGCAACTAACACCATAAACCCACAAAACACAAAACCTACAATACTAAGAAATCTCATCCAAGGTATAGTTCTTTTCAGATTCTCAACTGCCATCTGGCTTAGCTTCACTTCGGAATTCGCAACAATATTTTCCATTACTTTTAAATTTTTATGATTATTAATTAATGTTTTTAAAACTAGCTATTAATAGCTGTAATTCAAAAGGCTAATTAGAAATATCAGCGATTTCTTACTATCTTTGCAGCCCAAAAAAATTGTAATTCAGCACAATGGCACATAAATCTGGCTTTGTAAATATTATTGGAAATCCCAATGTTGGTAAATCAACCCTAATGAATGCGTTGGTAGGCGAACGCTTATCAATTATTACAAGCAAAGCGCAAACAACGCGTCATAGGATTATGGGAATTGTTAACAGTGATGATTTTCAGATTGTTTACTCCGATACTCCTGGCGTACTAAAGCCCTCGTACAAGCTACAGGAATCGATGATGAAGTTTGTTATGAGTGCCCTTGAGGATGCTGACGTAATACTCTACATAACCGACACGCACGAAACACCAAATAAGCACGAGGAGTTTTTAGAAACACTGCGCAAGCAAAAAGCACCCATAGTTCTTGTTATAAACAAGGTCGACTTAACCAATCAACCCGCACTTGAAGAGATGGTAGATGTATGGAAGAACCTTTTACCCGCTGCAAGCATAATTCCTGCATCGGCACTTCATGGGTTTAACCTCGATACCATACTCAATGCCATACTGGCAAACCTACCCGAAGGCCCCGAATATTTTGACAAGGATACGCTAACCGACCGTACCCTCCGATTCTTCACATCGGAGATAATCCGCGAAAAAGTTTTCACTACCTACCAAAAAGAGATACCCTACTCAGTTGAGGTTGATATTGAGGAGTATGTTGAGAGCGATAAAATTGATCGTATAAGGGCATTACTATACGTTACGCGCGAGTCGCAAAAAGCCATTATTATTGGGCATCAAGGGAAAAGCCTTAAAAAAGTAGGAACCGAAGCCCGCATTGAGATGGAAAAATTTTTGGGCAAAAAAGTTTTCCTCGAGCTCTTCGTTAAAGTTGATCCTAACTGGCGAAACGACGAGAACAAGCTGAAACGATTTGGATACATTCAGTAGCGGGGTAGGTTAAAATAATTAGAAAAAGCATAAAACAATGGGAAATATTGTTGCCATAGTAGGCAGACCAAATGTGGGTAAATCAACCCTTTTCAATAGGCTTATTGGCCAGCGCAAAGCAATTGTCGATGAGATTTCGGGAGTTACCCGCGACCGAATTTATGGCAAATCCGACTGGAACGGCAAAGAATTCTCCGTAATCGATACAGGTGGATGGATTACCAACTCCGAGGATATGTTTGAAGGCGAAATTCGCAAGCAGGTTACCATAGCAATTGAGGAGGCCGATGTAATACTCTTTCTGGTTGATGTGGCTACTGGCATTACCGACATGGATACTGAGGTTGCCCATATGCTTAGGCGAACAAAGAAAAAAGTTATTCTGGTTGCAAATAAGGTGGATAATCACCTTCGCATGCAGGATGCCTACGAGTTTTACAACCTAGGGCTTGGCGATCCATTCAGCATATCGTCAATGAATGGTAGCGGAACAGGCGATTTACTCGACGAGCTTGTAAAATCGTTCGAGAAAGATACCCTTGACGAGGAAGAGCTCGATATTCCAAGAATAACCATTGTGGGCCGACCAAACGTGGGCAAATCGTCGCTCATAAATGCGCTGGTTGGCGAAGAGAGAAATATTGTAACCCCAGTTGCAGGCACAACACGCGACTCGGTACATACGCGTTACAACAAATTTGGGCACGACTTTGTAATTGTTGATACTGCTGGCCTCCGCAAAAAGGGAAAAGTTACCGAGGATCTGGAATTCTACTCGGTGCTCCGCTCCATTAGAGCCATTGAAAACTCCGATGTTTGCATACTCATGGTTGACGCAACTACCGGCATTGAAGCGCAAGACATGCATATTTTCAACCTTATAGTTCGCAACAGAAAAGGAGTTGTGCTTGTAGTTAACAAGTGGGATTTAGTTGAGAAAGACAACAAAACAACTAGCGAATATACCGAGGGAATTAAAAAAAGGATTGCACCTTTCAACGATATTCCAATCATTTTCACCTCGGCGCTTACCAAACAGCGTATACTAAAGGTTCTTGAAGAATCTATGCAGGTATATGCTAACCGCACTCAACGAATTTCCACCTCAGTGCTCAACGAGTTTAGCCAAGAGGTTGTTGATGCATACCCGCCACCAGCATATAAAGGGAAATACATAAAAATAAAGTATGCCACTCAGCTGCCAACGCATGCCCCATCATTTGCGTTCTTCTGTAACTTACCGCAATACATCCGCGACCCATACAGAAGATATATTGAGAACAAGCTGCGCGAAAGGTTCAACTTTACAGGAGTTCCAATACAAGTATTTTTCAGGAAGAAGTAGCCTCTAATCTTCTCGTTTCAGGTGTTTTGCCATAAGCGATACAAGTTTAAGCCTATCGATAGGCTTGGATATGTAATCGTCGCAACCAGCAGCCAAAGCCTTTTCCTTATCGGTTGAAAAGGCGTATGCTGTTTGGGCAATTATGGGCAGCTCTTTCCTAAACTCTTTTATCTCACGGGTTGCCTCAAAGCCATCCTTACCGGGCATTTTTATATCCATCAGCACTATGTCGAAGTTTGGGTTACCCCGAACCAGCTCAACAGCCTCGTTACCATCAGCAGCTCGTTGTATGTTGATGCTATAATCGGCCAGCATTTCGTGAACAAAGAAGTAGTTTACATCGTCATCCTCAGCAACAAGAATATTTACACCTGAAGGGATCTGCTTGGCATACTCATCAACAGCTAACCTTTCCATTCTGGCCACTTCATCGCTTGGTTTATAAGGAATTGTAAAGTAGAAGGTTGACCCCTCACCTGGACTTGAGTTAACCCAAATGCTTCCGCCAAGTTTATTCACGTATGCCTTCGAAATAGCTAATCCCAGCCCAGTACCGCCAGCTTGCTGAGAGACCGCAGTCTCAACCTGCATGAAACGTTCAAAAACCGCACTCTGCATTTCCGAGGGGATTCCTATACCCGTATCTTGCACAAAAAACTCAAGCTCATCGCCCCTATGCTTGTAGCCAAACTTAACGTAACCCTCACGCGTAAACTTAACAGCATTGCCAATGAGGTTAGTTAATATTTGCTTAAGCCTTGCGTTGTCGGTAACAATAGTACATTTATCGTCGGGCAAATCGGTTGTATAGGAGAGTATAATACCTTGCTGATCGGTTTTTTCTTTAAAAATAAGAAATTGCTCATGCACAACCTGATTAACGTTAGTATTCGAGGTTACAATGGTAATTTGGTTCGATTCAATTTTCGAAATGTCAATTAAATCGTTAATTATACAAAGCAACTGGTTACCACAACTCTGAATAACATCAACATATTGCCTAACATCAACCTCAGGAATATCAGGATTAGTAAGCAGCTGTGAAAAACCAAGTATACCGTTCATGGGCGTACGAACCTCGTGGCTCATGTTTGCCAAAAAGGCCGATTTAAGCTTATCGCTCTCCTCCGCTTTCTGCTTGGCAAGATAAAGTTCCTCGTTTATAATCCTATACTCTTCGTTTTGCGCTTCAATCTCGTTTGTTTTTTGCACGAGTTCTTCTTCAACGCGTTTTCTATCGGTAATATCGCGATAAATTCCGTACACGGCAATTTTACCTCCCTGGAAGTAAATGGGACGGCCAAGTATTGAAACGTTCATTCGCTTTCCATCCTTTCGCTTACGAATGGTTTCGGCTTGCAACGACTCGCCATCAGCAACAGTATTAGTATACTTAAGCCCCTCATCTTTTAGGTCATCGGGAACAATAAGCGAGTTAATAGGTTTACCAATAATTTCATCCTCGTTGAACTGGAACATGCTCAAGAACTCCTTGTTACAGCGAACAATGCAATCATTGGTATCGAGCAGTACTATTCCTTCGGGTGAGCTTTCAAAAAGTTGCTCAAAGTATACTCTTTCAAGTTCAATTCCTTCTCTGGCCTTAACCGTTTCGGTAATATCATCGTAAACGCCAAGTACTCCAATAGTTTTCCCTTTGCTATTTCGCAGTGGCACTTTACTTGAGCGCACCCAACGCTCTGAGCCATCAGGTGCAATTAGGAGTTCTTCGGGCGTTATTATTGGAATTCCCGTTTTAATAATGGCTAAATCGTCAGATCGAAACTGATTATTCTGCTCGGTTTGTAAAAGTTCGTCGTCAGTTTTGCCAATAATACTGGAGGGCTTATCGTACCCCATATCTTTGGCAAACTGCGTATTGCAGCCTAAATACCGCAGCTTAGTGTCTTTCCAAAAAAGCCTAACCGGAATTGTATCCAGCACTGTTTGGAGGAAGTTAGCCGAATCGCGAAGCTCATCCTCCATTTGCTTTCGCTCAGTAATGTCGATATGTGTACCTACAACCCGTTGGGGCTTTCTGCTAGTATCATACTCTACAACCTTACCCCTAGCATGTATCCATCGCCACGAGCCATCTTTTGCCTTAAGCCTAAACTCTGCATTAAAATCGGGGCGCTCCTCTTTTAAATACTTATTTATTAGTATTTGCGTAAACTCCCTGTCGTTTGGATGCATTAGGTCGATCCAACTCTGATAAGTTGACCCAAATTCGCCCGGTTTATATCCGAGCATAGTGTAATAGTTATCGCTAAAAAAGGTTCGGTTGGTTTTTAAATCCCAATCCCAAACTCCATCGTTGGTTGCCTCTAAAACGTAACGGAATCGCTCTTCGCTTTTAGCGAGGGCTTTTTCAGACTCTTTACGTCGAGACGAGAGTAATGTTTGCCCTACAAAAGAGGCAATGGTAGCGGCAAACGATTCCTCATCAACCTCCCAATTTCGCTTTTGGCCAACGTGCTCAAAGCAAACAACTCCTGCCAAATGCCCCTCGATTGTTACTCCAGCATCTAACAGAGAAGATATGCCATTGGGATTTAAGTAGCTTTCTTTAAGTTCCTTTACCCTTCCGTCGGTAAGCACATCGTTAACAAATATCCTATTCTCCTTAAAAATTGACTTAAAGTATGAAGGATAGTCACTAACCATTAGGGGTTGGCATTTACTGAATTTCTTAGTCTGACCATCGTACATGGCATAGCAAATAAGGCTTTGCTTATCATCGGAAAGGAGCCAAATGCCAACTCGGGCAACGGCCAACGCTTTGGCCGATTTTTTTACCACAATAGCAAATGCTTCGCTAAGATTTGCTTCAGCAACTCGATTGTCAACGGCAAGCTCGGCAATGGCCATTCGCTGACGAATTGCTCGTTCTTCTCGCTCCTTTAGTGCAATTTCGTATAACTTCCGTTCGGTTATATCTCTCGATATTCCGAATATCCCTACAATTGTACCATCGGGATCGTAAAAGGGCATTTTTGTTGTTGAAACCCAAGTAACCTTTCCGTCTTTCCAAACTTCTTTATCCTCCATGTTTACCATGGGCTTTCCGGAGGAAATTATGGTTTGCTCATCGTTATATGTTTTTTGAGCAAACTCTGTAGAGAAAAAATCGAAGTCACTTTTCCCCGAAATATCATCTGAATTTTTGAGGCCGAAACGCTGTGCTACATTTTTGCTTACCCTAATAAACTTGCTCTCCTTGTCCTTAAAGTATACCTGATCGATAACGTTATCCATAAGGTTACGCATGAGAAACTGCTCATGCTCAAGAGCCTTTTCGGCTTTTGCTCTTTGGGTTATATCGTGAATAATTCCCTCAACGCCTATTCGTTCGCCCTTGCTGTTAGATATGTATGATGCCGATAGGTAGGCAGTAATAATTTTCCCTTTTTTGGTTTTAAGGGTAGTTCTATAATCGCGAGCCTTTCCTTCAGCACGGAGCATTTCAATAAACTGCTGTTTCTCATCACTATTCACCCAAAAAGCATCCAAAGGCAAACCTAGCATTTGGTTTACGTTGCTGAAGCCAAAAAGTGGAGCTCCTGATGGGCTAACCAACACTAGCCGCTGATTAAGGTCGTACCTAAAATAAACATCTTCAATGTTCTCAATAATTGACCGGTATAGCTTTTCGCTTTGCCTTACGGAATTCTCAATGTTAACTCGCTCAGTAACATCGCGCACAATTGCCTGATAAGTTCCATCGGGCATTTGCTTTGAGTGCATTTCAATAAAAACAATATCGCCGTTAGGGCGGGTAATTTCGCGTTGACTTATAACAGTCTCGCCTTTTTCGAGCAAATCAAAGCGAAATGGAGTTTGCTTTAAAACCTCTTTGGAAAAAAAGGAAGAAATATGTATGCCTAGTACCTCGTCGCGTGTTCGGCCTGCTATTTCGAGGAAACGATTATTTACCTCAATCACAATGCCGTTACTATTGCCAATAATGAACCCGTCAACGGCAAAATCAATTATCTGCTTATACTTTACCTCGCTCTCTACAATTGCTTTTTCAAACTCTTTACGCTGAGTAATGTCTCTAAACTCCGTTACGCGAACCAGCTTACCCTTGTACAAAACTTGCTTACCCTGAATTTCGAGAGGATATATTGAACCATCCTTCCGGATACCAACGGCTTCATAAGGCTCTTCGTATCCTGAAACTATGCGCTCCATCACATAGTCGCGATGAGTTGGTGCAATAAGCAGCAAGCCGTTCATGCCAATGAGCTCATCGTAGGTAAAGTTCGTCATTTTTGATAAGCCCCGATTAGCTTCTAAGATCACGCCCTTATCATGAATGGCAATTCCGCCAAAAGAGGCATCGGCAAGGGTTTTAAAACGTTGCTCACTTTCAGTTAGCTGATGCTGAAGTTCGGCATGGGAACTCTGAATGGCAAGGGTAAAAACTATGATATTCTGCTCTGTATCGCTATTAGCTTGGTAAAGGCTTGCGTAAACGTTATACCAATCCCATTCATTATTTGCTTTTTGCAGCTGTAAAAGTTGATCCGACTTTTCGTTTCCACTGGCTAAAGAGGTAATTGCATGGCTAAACCTAGCATATGGATTTTTGCTTTGATCATGTAGAGTATTCTTAAAAAATTGATGAACGTCATTAGCCTCAAAGCCAAAAACTTGCTCAAAGGCAGCATTTTTCGTCAGCAATTTCCCGCTTACTTGATAGCTGGCAAATGCTGGCATTGCAAGGTTAGACACAAAAAACTTAATATCCGAAGGGGTAAACGACGACATGCTGCAACAGTTTTTAAAAAACGAACAGCTTAAAGATAGGTATAAATAGATATGCAAAAAAAGTGATATGCATCAGCTTTGGGTGCAACTTAAAAACCATAACAGCAGGGTTGGTTAGCTAGAAGAAGGAATCGAAAAATAGAAGACACTACCTTTTCCCTCGGTGCTTTCAACCCAAAGTTTACCTCCGTGCTTTTCTACTAGCTCCTTGCACAGTATTAGCCCAAGCCCAGTGCTGGGTTCGTTATCGGTACCTGGCCTTGATACTTTCTTGGTTATTGTAAACAGGCTGTTACGTATTTCCTCGCTCATTCCTATTCCTGTGTCAGCAACTGAAACTACAAGCATTCCTTTGTCATCCTCCGAACAGCTAGCTGTTATTTCTCCATTACGCGGAGTAAACTTAACTGCATTTGAGACAAGGTTACGCAATACCGTTTTTAACGATTCCTTATCGGCCAAGGCAATCATATTGTCAGCAATGCTGTTTACAAAACCAATCCCCTTCACCTTGAGCTGCGATGATAAAATTTCGGAAACGATATGCACCAACGACCGCAGGTAAACCTTTTCGGGACTAAAGCGCTTATGCCCTCGTTTTATTAGCGCCCAGTTAAGAAGATTATCTAAAAGTTCATAAAGGTTTTTTGCGGTAGATTGAAGCGATGCGGTAATCTCTTGCGCCTGCTCAATAGTCATATCGCTTAAATTTTCGGCCATAAGCTCGGTTAAACCAATAAACCCTTGGAAAGGCCCCTTTAGATCGTGTGCAATTATTGAAAAGAACTTGTCCTTCTCCGAGTTTGCCCTTTGCAGCTCCTCATTCTTTTTCTGAATTCTTTCTTCGGCTCTTTTGCGCTCATCAATATTAAGCGTTATTCCAATAAAGCGATACGGATTTCCATTGCTGTCGCGCTCAACTAAACGACCATAGTTAGTAACCCAATGGTAATTTCCTCGCTTATCGCGAACGCGAAAATCGCAATTGTAAACGCTAGTTTTGCCATCGAAATGGGCTTGCATCCTATCTTTCAGCACAGGAATATCATCGGGATGAACTACCCCGAACAAATCGTTTAAGGTTGATGGTATTTCGCTTTTATCGTATCCCAATTCCGAAAATATTCGATCTCCACCCTTTCGCTCATTTGCAATCAAATCGTTTTCCCACGTATCGAAACCTGCAGCAAGTATAGCCAGCTCAATACGCTCTGATGCAGATTTCAGCTCAGTTTGTGTCCGAACCTTTTCGGTTATATCGCGAACAATAAGAACATAGCCCGATGTTTCATCGCTCTCGGTATCGATTACTGAAAAGTTAACTTCTGCAATTCTATCGAATAATTCGACCCTATCAAACTGATTTGCCTCTTTTACAATACTGAAGCTAATATCGGGGAATACCCGACTAATTTGTTTACCTATGCAACTTTCAGCATTAATATGAAGAATACGCTCTGCGGATGAATTCATATCTACAATTCGCTTCCCCTTATCGGTAACAACAATACCCTCTGGCAAGCTGTTAAACAGCTTACTAAAGGCTACAGGCTTAATTGAGAATATATTTGCAGAGTATATTCCCCAAAAAAAGAGAATGCCGGTAATGGTAAATGCCAATGGAGTTAAATCAACAAACGATAAAGGCTTCACTCCTGCTATATACAAAATATTTGATGCAATGGGGATAACCGAAGCTATAAGTATAATTAGCAATGGTCTACGCTGAACGTTAGTTCCATTGACGTACATGCGCAAAAGAAGAATAATTGCAAGAGAAATGAGTAGATACGAATAAGTGAAATTCACCCACCAGAGCGGTCCGTGTTCAACGCTATGATATGCTTTTCCTAAATAGTATTCGATAGTACTCTGGCTATAAAACAACCAGTGAAGACGATTGGTCGCTAGAGCGGTTAATGAAAATATTGGGACAACCCATAAGAATTTTCGCTTTGTACTGCTAATAATTTTTGAATTACCCGAATAGCTAATTGCAAACAAGAAAAACCAAACGGGAATAGTTGTAATACCAATGTAGCAGATTATTGTAAAAACCTCCTTAGTTGCCAAACTCTCAACTATTAGCTCGAACGCAGAGGCCAAACTCCATAATGAAATGGAGAACAAAAGGCTCGAGAGCGAAATTGTTTCAAAAAACTTTCGCTTTGTCCAAGCGTAAACGCTAAGTATTGCCGTTAACAATGAGGCAACAATAAGTATTAGCACAAAGAGGTTAATGTTCATTTTAAGCTACAATTTTCAGCCTGCATTTACACAAGTAAATTTAAGGCAAAAAAATGTTTTACGGCATATTTATCAAGGTTAATTATCTGTATTTGCTAATAGGTCAATGTGCTATAAAAAAACAATAAATATACTAGCATTTCGATCTTAACCTGAAGTTTGATCAAAAAACTTAATTTTCACTACATTCGGGGTCTATATTAAGGGCTTCAATTAGCTATTGTAGCTCACCTAAGTTTAATAGAACAAATAAAGCTGAATAAAATTGTAAATCTTTTTTTTCTATGAAAAGCGTTCTCATTTTAGGAGCAGGCATGGTTTCGAAACCAATAGTTACACATTTGCTCAACAAAAGATTTAGGGTTACTCTTGGAGACATGGATGTTGAAAAGGCGCAAAAAATAATCAACAATAACCCTAATGGCAAAGCAATAGCATTTAACGTTAAGGACGAAACCCTACTCGACCAGCTAGTGCAAAAGCACGATATTGTTGTTAGCCTATTACCGTGGATGTTTCACCCAAAAGTTGCGCGTTGCTGTTTAGCCCATAAGCGCAACATGGTTACAACATCATATGTAAAACCCGAAATGCAGGCGCTAGATGAGAAAGCGAAAGAAGCTGGCATTCTCTTTTTAAACGAGCTGGGCCTCGACCCAGGAATTGACCACATGTCGGCCATGCGAATTATTGACCACGTTCACGGCAACGGCGGAAAAGTTGAAGAGTTTTACTCGTTTTGCGGAGCACTTGTTGCGCCTGAGGTTGAGCAAAACCCATTTAGCTACAAGTTTACTTGGGCTCCTAAAGGCGTTGTGCTTGCTGGCAATAACGACGGGAAATATTTACGCAACGAAAGCGTAAAAGAGGTTCCCACTGAGGATTTATTTAAAAACCCAACCAAGGTTTTTTGCTGCGACGTAGGCGAACTTGAGGTTTACCCCAACAGAGATTCGCTGCCTTACATCGATCTGTACGGAATACCCGAGGTAAAAACTATGATGCGCGGTACATTCCGTTACCCTAAATGGTGCGAAGTGCTCGATGCCATGAAAAGGCTCAACCTCTTATCGTGCGATAAAATTAACCTAAAAGGGCTAACCCTTGCCGATATGATTGCTAAGCTAATTAGTGAAAAAGGCTCAGAAAACATCAAGCAAGCCACTGCTCAATTTCTTGGCATTAGCCCAAACTCAAACCCAATTATTGCAATGGAGTGGTTGGGTTTATTTAGCCAAACCCCTATTAACCGCAACGAGGATTCGCCTTTCGAAGTAGTATCGGATATTATGATTGATAAAATGATGATAAGCGACGAGGAACGCGATATGATTGTAATGCAGCACACCTTCCTTGCTAGCTACCCCAATGGTAAAAGAGAGGTTATTCGCTCGCGCATGCTCGACTTTGGAACGCTTAAAACCGACACATCTATTGCACGCACTGTTGCCTTACCTGCTGCTGTTGGGGTTGAAATGATTCTGAACGATAAAATTTCAGCAAAGGGCGTTCACATTCCTGTAATACCCGAAATATACAACCCAATTCTTGATGAGCTCGAAAACCTCGGCATTATGATGAAAGAGGAGTTTGGGCTTCCCGAATCGGAAAACATTAGCTTAGCATAACGAAACAACAAATAATACGCTAAAAGAGGAATCGACCATCCAAGTCGATTTCTCTTTTTTTGCTTTACCCAATGCCTATACACAACAATTTTAGTACTTTCGTACTAAACAAAAATGCTGAACATTGAAAACGCTCATCATTATACTAATCATTGCAGCCGTATCGTCGTGCAATCGTCAGCAACCTAGCGATGCAAAAAAAGAGAACCGGATTATTCTAGGATGCGAACGAACTTCGGAGTACATCCATCTTTTAAAAGATAAACGAGTAGGTATTGTAGCCAACCATTCAACCATAATTAACCAAACTCACCTAGTCGATAGCCTGTTGTCGCTTAACATTAACGTAGTTAAAATTTTCAGCCCCGAGCATGGTTTCCGAGGACAAGGAGATGCTGGCGAGCTAATTAAAAACCATATCGACTCATTATCGGGCCTTCCCATAGTTTCGCTTTACGGCAAAAACAAAAAGCCATCGCACTCCGATTTCCAAGACCTTGACATTGTTATTTTCGATATGCAAGATGTAGGCGTTAGAATATACACCTACATATCAACCATGCACTACGTTATGGAAACCTGTGCCGAAACGGGCACTCCGCTCATTATTCTTGACAGGCCAAACCCTAATGGCTTTTTTGTTGATGGGCCAATGCTCGATACAAACTACCGATCGTTTGTGGGCATGCACCCCGTTCCCCTAGTGCACGGCATGACCATAGGCGAGTTTGCCCTTATGATTAACGGCGAAGGTTGGTTACAAAATGGAGCCACATGCAGTTTAAGCGTTATACCCTGTGATAACTACACGCACGACTCAACCTATGTATTACCTACTCGCCCATCGCCAAACCTGCCAAACCAAACCGCGGTTTACCTATACCCATCGCTTGGTTTTTTTGAGGGTACTGTTATTAGCGTTGGTCGCGGAACCGATTACCCTTTTCAAATATTTGGGCATCCCAGCCTAACAAATATGGAGTACAAGTTTACCCCGGTTAGCACACCTGGTGCAAGCAAAAACCCACCCTACCAAGATATGCTTTGCTATGGGATTGACCTTAGGGATTATAGCGCACATTACTTCACCGAACTCCGTCAGATAAATCTTAGCTGGCTAATGTTTGCATATCAATCGTTCCCCGAAAAGGATAAATTCTTCAACTCATACTTTAACACACTGGCAGGTGGGCCAAAGCTTAGGCAAAGTATTGAAAATGGCGAGAGCGAATACGATATAAGAGTAAGTTGGCAAAACGATATTGTCCTATTTTTACCCATAAGAGAGAAGTATTTGCTTTACCCCGATTTTTTACCAGTAAACTAATGTCGAAAAGTGCGGAGTGGGACAACAGATATTCAAGTTCCCAATACATATACGGTACCGAACCAAACCAATTTTTAAAACAGGAGCTATCAACACTCAGCCCTGGAAAACTTTTACTCCCAGGCGAGGGTGAAGGACGCAATGCCCTTTGGGCAGCAAAAAACGGATGGAAAGTTACGGCCATCGATTTTAGCCAAATGGCTAAACAAAAAGCCGAAAACCTTTTTGCAAATAATGGCTTAACGGTTACCTATTTAGTGAATGATATTTTCACCATCGAAATTAACGATGAATTTGACGCTATAGCTTTGGCTTTTTTGCATATACCTAAAGAAAAAAAACAGCAACTTGCCAACAAAATGGTGAAATGGCTAAAACCTGGTGGAACGCTAATAATGGAAACATTCCATCCAGAGCAGATAAAACGAAATTCGGGTGGACCAAAAAATCCCGATTTTTTTGTTTCCCCAAATGAAATTGAGAACTACTACAAAGCCCTAAACATCCAACATATAGAAACGAAAGAGATTTGTTTAAACGAAGGATCGCATCACAAAGGAAATGCAATTGTAATAAGAATGGTTGCTGTAAAACCATAAACTTAAACGGCTAAATGGCAAAAAAGAAATACTATACGGTTTGGGAAGGCGGAAAAGTAGGTGTGTTTGAGAGTTGGGATGAGTGTCAAAAAAGCATCAAGGGATATCCGAACGCAAAGTATAAATCGTTCCCTACGCGCCAAGCTGCCGAAGCAGCACTAAAAGGAAACTACCACGACTATACCACAAAGCAAACAAACGTTGCGCTTCAGCTTGAGGGGCTAAACGAAAACCAACCCAAACCCGTATTCCCCTCACTTGCTGTTGATGCTGCTTGGAACACTGCTACGGGCGACATGGAGTACCGAGGAGTTGATGCCAAAACAGCACGTGAAATTTTTAGGCAAGGCCCCTACTTCGATGGCACAAATAACGTAGGCGAATTTTTGGCCATTGTTCATGGCCTTGCTTTCCTTAAACAGAAAGGCAGCAACCTACCCATTTACACCGACTCAATGACCGCAATTAGCTGGATTCGCAAAAAGAGAGCTAATACCACACTAAAAAAAACCGAGCGAAACCAAATCCTATTCGATCTTATTGCCCGTGCCGAAAAATGGCTTCGCGAAAACACATGGCAAAACAAGCTGCTTAAATGGGAAACCCAAATTTGGGGCGAAATACCCGCCGATTTTGGAAGGAAGTAAAATTTGCTAAATTTGCCTACATCAAAAAATCTTGCAATTGAAAACCGAACAGTTTATTGCTAACCGACTGGTTGACCCCAAGGAATCGAAAGGCAGCCTCTCGCGACCATTTGTGAAAATTGCCACCATTGCCGTTGCGCTTAGCCTGGCTGTTATGATTATTGCCGTTGCTGTAATTACCGGTTTTAAAAACGAGATTTCGGAAAAAACCATTGGCTTTGGCAGCCATATTCAAATAACTAATTTCGATAGGAATATTTCATTTGAAACAACGCCAATTAACAGCAACCAAGATTTTATACCCGAACTACTGAACATTAAGGGTGTTGAGCACATTCAATCGTTTGCCCTTAAACCAGGAATAATTAAAACCGATACCGATATTCAAGGTGTTGTGCTCAAGGGAGTTTCAACCGACTTCGACTGGAGTTTTTTTAAGCAAAACCTAAAGCAAGGCAATACTATTTCCATCTCCGACTCTACCACATTCAACGGCGTTGTTATCTCCAAAACGCTTTCAAAGCTTCTAAGGCTAAATGTGGGCGACAAGTTCGACATGTTTTTTGTTCAGGAGCCTCCCCGCTTTAGGCGATTTACCGTTGAGGGTATTTACGACTCGCAAATGGCCGAATTCGATAGGCTTTTCGTAATCAGCGATATTAAGCATATACAGCAGCTAAACGGTTGGGACTCCAATCAGGTAACAGGGCTTGAACTCCTAATTAGCGATTTCAGGAAAATTCAGAAACTCACCCTAACCGTTGAAGATATTGTTGCTTTTCGCTTCCTTAGCGATGGTTCTAGATTGAAAGTGCAAAGCATAATTGATAAGTACCCACAAATTTTCGACTGGCTTGGTTTACAGGACCTGAACGTAATCATCCTGCTAATTTTAATGATTGCTGTTGCTGGCATCAACATGATTTCCGGATTGCTTATCATTATACTTGAGCGCACGCATATGATTGGCGTGCTGAAAGCACTTGGCGCCGAAAACCGCTTTATACAAAAAATATTTCTAATTCAATCGGGACATATAATTGCAAAGGGCTTGCTATGGGGAAATATTATAGGCATTGGGCTTTGCCTTATCCAGCATCAGTTCGGTATAATTAAGCTCGATGAGGCCAACTACTACTTATCAACCGTACCCATCAACCTAAATGCCCTACATATTGTATTGGTAAACATTGGCACCTTTGCTGTAACGCTTGCTATGCTGCTAATTCCCTCAATGGTAGTTTCGCGCATTAGCCCTGATAGGACGATTAAGTTTGAGTAATTTGATCGTTCGATTTCTGATTTATTATTATAAACTAACGTCCTAATTATAGGAAGTCACCCTCACAATCTGATATTTGTATTTCAAATATCTTTTTTGAGCAACGTAAATTTCAAAAATATACATGAAAGTTCTATCCTACATCCAAGGCGGCAGTTCAACTCCAATTATAGTTCAGCACGAAAATCAAAAACTTTTAGTTAAACTCAGCAGTGGTTTAAGTGGCCAATACGCTGCAATTAGCGAATGGTTTGGAAATCGATTAGGGCAACTTATTGGAGTAAACACTCGCCAACCAAAATGGATTGAACTCAATAACTCGCTAAACTCCGAGAACATTTATGTTGAGGTTAGAGATCTAATCGACAAGAGCCTAGGCATAAACATTTGTTTCGAGTATCTTGACAACATCCATCCGTTAACACTCAACGACTTATCCACTCTCAATTTGGAAAATTACTCCTACGCCTACCTCCTTGACGTGCTAATGCTTAATATTGACAGAACAAAGCAAAACCTAAACCTAATTAGCAGCCATGATGATAGGATTATTATTTCAGATTTTGATTCGAGCCTACTCTTTAATGAATTGCTAAACGGGTCGATGCTCACAAAAGATGTAAGAATATTGCAAACCCTAAAATCTAACCCATTCTATCAACCAGTCGACAAGGCTACACTACAACTTTTTGTTGAAAAAGTTAACTGCATAAACTTCGATGAGGTTCTTGATGAAATCCCTTCAATATTGCTAAGTAACGGCGACAAACAGAGAATACGAAGCAAAATAAACCAGAAAAAGGAAATAGATTGGGATCTGCCTGAAACCTTAAAAAACATCGACAACGCGAAGCTTGAATCGGATAGCGAAAGAGATATTCGAATTTCAAATAACAGAGAAAAGCTCGAACAACTGGTTCGCTCAACCAATGACCAAACTTGTCATCCAGCTAAAGAGCAGTTGTATTAGGAGACAAGTAATTGATTACTAACGGCTAGCGCATGACCAGTTGCTGGTATACACCAACCCTAGTGAAAACCTAGCAAATAATTGTGACAACAATTGGTTATACGCATTGATGTAGCCAGTTTTTATTCGCTAAGTCTGATTTTCAAGTCCATTCGTTCGTGCAAAATTCTCGTGATTTCAATAGGCTGGTTAACTCGTTTGCGATAAAAAACAATATGCCTGTTCGTTTTTAGTCCAAATAGGTCTTTTGTTATTCCGTCATAGTTTTTTCCTAATTCGGGATTGTTAGCAATGTCTTGGCAACTATCCAACAGTAAATTATAATATTTATCAGCTTGTTGTTCAGACCACTTTTCAATCCCGTATTCCCAAATTCCCGTCAAATCTTCGACCGCTTTATTAGTCAGTTCATACTTAGCCATTCTTTTTTCGTTTAGCTTTTAATTCCTGAAGATGTTTGTCTGGGTCAAAATCCTGAGCAATTCCGCTATCAATCCCTTCTTGAATTGCGTTTCTAAGGGCTATAATTTTACTTTCTTCGTTTTCTAAAAGTCGAAGTCCAGCACGAATTACTTCACTGACGTTTTTATATCGTCCAGCCGAAACTTGGGTTTGAACAAACTGGTCAAAATAGTTGCCAAGTGATATTGAAGTGTTTTTCATTTCATTTGAATTTTCATCAAAGTTACCAAATTTTGGTAAATAATCCGAATTTCGTTCATTTTATCTTAAATTGGCTATAATTACGGATTACCGATTACCGATTACCGACTATCGCCGCCCCCTGTTCATAACCCGTTAAAAAACTAACAGCCAATTCTCTTTGCTGTATCGGCAAACAATTCTATATTTATTGGAGTTAAAAAAACTACCCTAACCTGCCTTTAACATACCGCACAGATGAAAAAGAAAACCAGCCAAAGCGGCTTCGATCCTCGAAGAAACTATCAGCAAACCCAAAAGGAGATTGGCTACGTTAGCCGCAAAAAGGCAAAAAAATCCGACTACGAACGCATTGGTTTCAAATCGGGGCTTGAGGTACACCAGCAGCTGAAAACAAAGCAAAAACTTTTTTGCCGTTGCCCAGCGGGCATTTACCACGACCACAACGATTACGATGCCGAAATTATCCGCCATATGCGCCCAACGCTAAGCGAAATGGGCGAATACGATGGTACAGCGCTAATGGAATTCAAAACCCGTAAAAATATTTTCTACCGCATAAATAACAAAACTGCTTGCACTTACGAGATTGACGACACCCCACCATTCCCCATTAACCGAGAGGCCCTGGAGTACGCGCTGGAAATTTCACTCTTATGTAAGCTAAACATTGTAGGCGAAGTTCATATCACCCGCAAGCAATACCTCGACGGTAGCATTCCCACCGGTTTTCAACGAACTGCAATCCTTGGAGTTGAAGGCGAAATTCAACTAAGCAACAAAAAAATTGGCATACTCCAGCTGAGTATCGAGGAGGACTCGTGCCGAGAAATTTCCGATATTGGCCACAACAGAATTTACAAAACCGACCGCTTGGGTATGCCCCTTATTGAAACTGTAACCCATCCACAATGCCTTACCCCCGATGAGCTACGCGAGGCTGCTGAGCATATCCGTTTTTTAAACCGCAGCACAGGCAGGGTTAGAACCGGAATAGGTGCCGGACGCGAAGATGTGAACGTTAGCTGCAAGGGTGGTACTCGTGTTGAGATTAAAGGCGTGGCTCACAATAAGTGGATACCTGAGCTCTCGCACAACGAGGCGTTCAGGCAATGGGCCTTGCTAAATATTCGCAAAAAGCTGCTGGAACGTTACCCCGACCCCCAAAAGTGGACTTTGGAATGGCAAGAGATATCACCAAAAAAATTAGACCTCGATTTTGTACCACCCGCTTCAACCAAAAATGGAATTAAGGTCGTTGCCATAAAACTACCTGGATTCAAAG